>OJME01000167.1_pt1 | contig 58468 bp, 46 predicted proteins | sample 1597151 | NCBI WGS metagenome assembly OJME01 (sample SAMEA2452118, study PRJEB22498) | human gut metagenome | biome: human feces; feature: human gut; material: feces | place: Australia | collected 2012
ATGCGAATACTTGATTATGAGCAAATCCACCTACTATTTCTCCAGTTTCTATTTCTTTTGGAGGAGCACATTTTTTAGCTTGCTCTATTATTTGAGAGAAATCTTTATTATCTTCACTTATTCCTTTTATATGTTTAACTCCTGCAAATCCAGCAGCACCTGTAGTATATAATCTATCTTTATAGCTATCTTTTGGTGGTACTATACAGTTTGTAGTCATTAATATTGGTCCATTGAAGCTTTCAAATTCTTCTTTTTGTTTCCACCAAGCATTTCCGTAGTTCCCTGCAAAGTGAGAATATTTTTTGAATGCTGGGTAGTAGTGAGCTGGTAACATTTCAGAGTGAGTATAAACGTCTACTCCTGTTCCTTCTGTTTGTTTTAATAATAATTCTAAGTCTTTTAAATCGTGTCCTGATACAAGTATACCTGGGTTATTTCTAACTCCTATATTAACTTTAGTTATTTCTGGGTGACCATAAGTTCCAGTGTTTGCACTATCAAGTAGAGCCATACCATCTACACCTACTTTACCAGTTTCTAAAGTTAAAGCTATTAATTCATCAACTGTTAAGCTATCATCTAAAGTTTTAGCTAAAGTTGATTGCATAAATGCATTTACATTTTCATCATCATAACCTAAAGCGTTAGCATGTTTCATATATGCTGACATACCTTTTAATCCGTATATTATAAGTTCTCTTAAACTTCTTATATCTTCATCTTTCGTAGCAAGTACACCAACTTTTGTTGATTTTGCATCTAAAACAGCATTGTCATAAGCTTTTGCTTTACCACTTCCAAGTATAGCATCTTTTATTCTTGCTAATAATCCAACTTTTGCGTCCATTTCAGCATTTGAAGTTGCATTCCATAGGGCAGCTTCACTTAAATTCTGTTTATTTTTTAATTTAGATAATAAAGCTTCTTTAGTTGATAAAGTTTCTTTTACCCTTGCATAAAATACATCATCATCAAAGTTTGCATTTGTTATAGTTGTAAATAAGTTTATAGTTATTAAATGGTTAACATCTTTACTTATTTTTACACCTTCAGCTCTAAGTCTTGTTGTAACTTCTGATAATCCTTTAGTTGTATATATTAATAAATCTTGCATTCTTGCTAGATCTGGTGATTTTCCACATACTCCAAATTTTGTACATCCGCTGCATCCTGCAGTTTCTTGACATTGGTAGCAAAACATTTTATTTTCCATAATTATTCCTCCAATTTCTTAACGATTAATATATACACATTGTATACAAATTTTTAACACTAATCGGTAACATATGTTACAAAAATAAAAAAAGATGAATAAAATTTATTCATCTTTTTTTATTTTTGTATATAATTTTATTTTATAATTGTAACTAATACTTTACTTTCTACAATTGCTATAACATTATGTTCATCTCTAGCATCAAAAGCTAAAAAATCACCTTTTTTAAGTTCATATGCTTGTCCATGAGTAAAGTTCATATCAATTATACCATCGATTACTTGAATAGATGCGTATCCATCATGAGTATGATTTGGTAATCCTTTTGTTGGCTCAAATTTAAAGAATAATGTTTTATATTTTTCATTTTCTACTAAAAGTTCTCTTTTAGTTTCAATTTCATTTACATTTATTTTATTCATTATATCACTCCCAAAAAGACTATTCTTCAATGTCTATTGCTGAAACTGGACATGAATCTCTAGCTTCTACTGCATCATCTTGTAAATTTTGTGCAATATCATCTTTTTTTGCCACTGATTTTCCATCATCATCCATACTAAAAACATCTGGACAAATTTGAGTACATAATTCACATCCTATACAAGTATCTTTATCTACATATGCTTTCATTTTTATTGCTCCTTTTTGTTAATATTTTTATACTTCTTGTTGTAAACAACTTTTTAAATCGTCTTGTGGTGTACTTATTAAACGAATATCAAATGTATCTACTAAATATTGAAGTACGTTTGGACTAAAGAATGCTGGAAGTGTCGGTCCTAAGTATATTCCTTTTATTCCTAATGATAATAATGCAAGTAAGTCTGCTACTGCTTTTTGTTCATACCAAGATATGATTAGTGATAGAGGTAATCCATTTACATCTGTTTCAAAAGCATCAGCAAGAGCTGTTGCTATTCTAACTGCTGAATAAGCATCATTACATTGACCAACATCTAGTAATCTTGGAAGTCCTGCAACTTCACCAAAATCTAATTTATTAAATCTATATTTACCACAAGCAAGTGTTAATATTACACAATCGTCTGGAACTTGTTTAGCAAACTCAGTATAATAGTTTCTTCCTGGTCTTGCACCATCACATCCACCAATTAAGAAGAAGTGTCTTATTTTGCCTTCTTTAACTGCATTGATTATTTCTTGTGCGTGAGAAAGTGTAGCATGATGTCCAAATCCTACTAATATTTCATGTGGTTCTTGGTCTTCTTCATATCCACCAAGTTCTAGTGCTTTTTCTATAATTGGAGTAAAGTCTTTTTTGCCATCTGGTCCTACACCTATATATTGAACACCATCCCATCCAACAACACTTGTAGTGAATATTCTATCTTTGTAAGATTCTCTAGGTCTCATTAAGCAGTTAGTCGTCATAAGCACACAACCTGGTATGTTGTCAAATTCTTTTTGTTGATCTTGCCATGCACCACCAAAGTTACCTACTAAATGTTTATATTTTTTAAGCTCTGGATAACCATGACAAGGTATCATTTCACCATGAGTATATATATTTATACCTTTGCCTTCAGTTTGTTCAAGTAACATTTGTAAGTCCCATAAATCATGTCCTGATACAATAATGAAAGGACCTTTTTTAATATGAACATTTACCTTTTGAGGAGATGGATTTTGATATGTTTTTGTGTTAGCTTCATCTAATTTTGCCATAACTGCCACACTCATATCTCCTGTTCTCATGGTCCATCTTATTAATTCTTCAACACTTAGGTTGTCATCTGTTGTAGCTTCTAATGCTCTAAAATAAAAATTATCAACTTGATCATCAAAGTATCCTAGTTCTCTTGCTTGATGTCCATAAGCTGATATTCCTTTTAATCCATAAACTATAGTTTGGCGAAGAGAACGAATGTCTGGGTCCAAATCTTGGTCGTACATTATCCCTGCTTTTTTAGCATCTTTAAGCATTTCTGATTTAGTTTCGCTTAAATTATATGTAGCATGTTCTGTATCATTTTTAATTTTTCCAACTTTTTTTCTTAAAGCTTCTTTTATTTTTTGAGATTGTTTTAACATTTCAACATGTACATCTGCATCAAAGTTTACATTAGTTAATGTTGTGAATAAAGAATTTTCAACGAACATAACTATATCTTTATCTATGTTTTCACCTTTTTCAATTAATTCTTTTGCATAACAACTTATACCTTTTATTTGATAAATTAATAAGTCTTGAAGATTTGCTACTTCTGGTGTTTTACCACAAACCCCCATTTTAGTACAACCCTTTCCTCCTGCTGTTTGTTCACATTGGTAACAAAACATAGGATATTCCATTGCCATATTGTTTTCCAAAGTAATTACCTCCTAATTAAATTTGTACATGAATTAGTATGTACAAATTTAATTAAATTATGAGTTTTTCAAGGTAATAATAAATTTCTTATAATTAAAAATGAAGTAAACCCTTTACACGGGAATAAATAAAAAATACAAAGATTTAATATTACATTCAAATCAGGGCGCTGTATACACATGTCCAAACTTTCAAAATTTTGTTTTATATTGTTCCACACCAATGGTGCAATTCAATTTTATTAGCAAGGTTTTTTCTACATATCTACTTTAGTTACTTTGCGAGGTCTTCCCTTTATATTTTTACTTTGTAAAGCCTTTAGTACCATATCACCTTTGTTATTTAAAACTTCCACAAAAGTAGATATATCTTGTACATTTATAACACCTATATCACAAGCTTCAACCCCTTCAATACTGCAAAGAGTTCCAACTATATCAACAGGTCTCATTTTCGTCTTTTTCCCTGCATTGATGTGAAGTTTCATTATTTCATTACTTAAATTTGAGCTCTTATCTATTTTTACTACACGCTTTTCATTTAATTTTCTTTCAAATTCACTTTTTAATCTTTTAACAGACTTTCTACTTGGTTTTTCCTGTCTTATGACAAGCTCCCTTCCAGTATATGAATTTATTTCATCCACACGTCTGTCGTCAGCTTTTGTCACAAAAGTAATTGCCCTACCTTCTTTTCCTGCACGACCAGTTCTACCTATTCTATGAACATAGTTCTCCCTAAGAACTGGTATATCAAAGTTTATGACATGAGTTATATCGTCGATATCTATCCCCCTAGCAGCCACATCTGTAGCTATTAAATATCTGAAATAGCCCTTTCTAAAGTTTGACATTACTTTTATTCTATCATCTTGTTCCATACCACCGTGGATTTTATCACATGGATAATTTAGAGCAGTTAATTCATTATAAATCATTTCCACCTTTTTTTGAGTATTGGCAAAAATAACACAACTATCAGCATTTTCCACCACAGTTACATCTTTTAATAAATTTAATTTTGCATTTTCTTCTACTTTATAAGCTATTTGTTCTATTCTATCAACTGTTAAAGTTTTCGCCTCTATTTCAATCTTAGTAGGATTTTTTAAGTATTTTTTAGATAAATCATCTATATCCTCTGGCAGTGTGGCTGAAAATAACATTGTCACACGACTTTCTGGTAAGTATGATATTATCTCTTCAATTTGACTTATAAATCCTAAGCTAAGCATTTCATCTGCTTCATCTATAACTAAATATTTAATATTATCTGTTACAAAAGTTCCTTCTTTTATATGATCTATAGTTCTTCCTGGAGTTCCCACAACTATATGAGTTTTTTGTTTAAGCTCCTTTTCTTGTGCCACAAAAGAAGATTTTCCATAAAGAGCACAAGTTTTTATTCTTTTAAATCTACCCATGTTGAATATATCATCCTTAACTTGGATAGCCAGCTCCCTTGTTGGAGCAAGAACTAAGGCTTGTGGCTTGTTTTCATCCCAATCTACCATTTCACATAAAGGTATTCCAAAAGTTGCCGTCTTACCACTTCCCGTTTGCGATTTAACAAGAATATCTCTATTTTCTAATGCAACCGGTATAACTTTACTTTGCACTTCTGTTGGACTCTTGAAATTTAACATTTCAAGAGATTTTAATATTTCATCACTTAATTTATAATCTTTAAAAGTTATTTTTCTCATTTTGTTATCTCTTTCTTAGTGTCATTATAATCTTATTTATTATATCATTATATCATAATATCTTTATACATAAAAAAATCCTTAGAAATTAATCTAAGGATTTTTATGCTAAATATTTGTTGCCAACTTTTCTTTATTTTCATGGCTATCTTTCTTACGTCTACTAACTATAAATATTACCATTGATATTAGTACAACTGTTGTTAAACTTATTTTTAATACAGTATGTTTTAACATTTTTCCATTGCCTTTAAAATAGTAATATTTATTTGACAATTTAATTATTTTTGATGCTGCCATTGCTCCATCTTCTCCAAAATAGTAATCGTCATCTCCTATGGTAATTTTTTTAGATGTTGTCATTATTCCATCTTTTTCAAAGTAATAATAATCATCTCCCACTTTAACTTTTTCAGTTTCTGCCATTACTCCATCTTTTCCAAAATAATAATAATTATCTCCTACTTTAATTTTTTTAGATGTCGCCATTGCTCCATCTTTTCCAAAATAGTATATTTTTTTATTTAATGTTACTTTTCCTTTAATAGCTTGTCCTATATTTTCGCCTTGTCTTTTAAAATAATACTTTTTGCCATCTATGTTTTGCCATCCTGTTTGTCTTACACCATTATTACCTAAATAGTATATATTTCCTGATATAGTTTGTAATCCTTTTTGCATAATTCCTTGATTATCAAAATAATATGTTTTTCCATTTATTGTATTCCAACCTGTAGCATACTCTTCATTATTTTTACTAAAATATTTATCATTGCCTTTTGTTGTCCATTTATATCCTAATAAAATACCATTATCCTTAGCAATTTGCTCATCACTACTAACTGTATTTTTTATAAGTACAGTTGCCCCTATGTTAATTTGATCATATAACCATTCTACCTCACTATTGTGCATTCTTATACAGCCATGGCTAGCATTAGTACCTATTGAACTTGCTTCATTAGTTCCATGTATTGCATATGTATCTCCATCAAATAAACCAATCCATCTTTTTCCTAAAGGGTTATTTGGTGATCCTCCTGGTATTCCATACTTATAATATGGTCTGTTTTTTATTTTATTAGCTACAGTAGTCTTTCCTTGAGGCGTTGATGTATATGCTTTTCCTGTTGCACAACTAAACTTTCTAACTAAAAATCCATCTTCATAAAAATTTAATGTATTGTATGCAGAATTTATTATTATTAACTGTTCAACACTAGAGTCTGCATATGACAAAGATTTTCCTCCAACTAATATAATTAAACTTGTTAATACTAAAGTATATAAAAATTTAACTTTTTTCATCATAATTTTTCCCCCTTTTTATGATATTTTTCCTATTTAATTATTTTCCCCTAAGATTAATTCTTCAAGTCTATCAAAAAGTTGATTAGCAACATAGAAAGTTGTTTCGTAATGCATAAAATTTAAAATATTTTCATCCCATAAAAGTTTAATCTCTGCTGGAAATTCGCTGTCTTGGTCATAGAATATAAACATTACTGGCAAAAAATCAAAAATATCTATTATGTATCCCACATCTCCTTGATTTATCTTTCTTCCCTTCAAAATTTCACAGGCTTTTTTTAATTTATCTATTTTACCCGAAAATCTCTTTGAATGTTCTCCAAATAAATCCGTATGAGTAACTAATCTACCTGTTTTAAATACCTGTTTTAAATTAGTCACATTTATCCATTTACCTGATAAACTTAAATCATCCTTACAATAAGCAAACAAATCTAGAAATGTCATAATTTCATTATACTCTGCTGAAACAAAGTTTTTTCCACCATAAGTTTTTTCAACATCTCCAGTTTTTTTGTTCAGTCTATATTTTTGATTATAAAAAAATATATATAAATAATTTTCATCATAATTTAGATTAAATTTCGCAGCAATTTTCTTATGATCCATTTTTATAAATTCTAATTTACATTTATCTGCTTGAATATCATAATTTGATTTTACTTCCATATATATTCACCTTTCTATATTTTTCTATCTATGTTGCTAGTTTTATTTTTATACTCACTTATATTTATTAAAATTTATTTTATATTTATTTTATATTTACCTATATTGCTAGAAGTCTTACAATCAGAAACTACTATGGTTCCTTTCACATTTTTTAAATCTTTTAGAGTTTTCACATTTGGATTGTATTTATCACTTTTATCTCCAACCCACCAAACTATTTCATCTTTTAACTTACTTCCTGATGCTACTGTAGTTGTCCAAAGTGGTTTATTCTTCTTTCCATTTACACTCATATCACTAATAGTAATTTCCAAGTCTGTATCAGATTTTCTATTTATTATTTGAACTATATATCCAATTTCCTTGTATACTCTGCTTCCACTTTCATATTTTTGAGTAACAGTAATTGCTAAATCATCATTATCTACAATCTTTTCTTCCATATTTTTTGAAGCTTCAACTGTTTCCATTTCTTCATCTACAGAAATATCTTTATCATCCCCTTTGATATTTCCTATAATACTACATCCTACTAATACTATTGTAACTATCATCAATGATACCAATCCTAAGATTTTTTTTGACATAAACACCCTCCCAATAAAATACTTCTATATATACTTCTTTATTGAGATATATTCTCCTTCTTTTTGACATTTATGGATAATAATAAAGTTATTTTAAATATAAATAATAATTTTTTATTACAAAAGAGATAACCTACAGGTTATCTCTTTTGTAATAAAGTATATAAGTTTAAGCTATAACTGAAAATAACTCTTTTATTTGCTCCTTAGTAAATTCAACTGGATTACCTGGTGCACATATATCTTTCATTGCATTATCAGCAAGTAAATCAAGATCTATATCTTTTACTCCTAATTCTTCAAGTGTTTGAGGTATTCCCACTTCTTTAGATAATTCTTTTATTCTTTCTATTACATAAGCTGCACACTCATCTGCTGATTTTCCTTTTACATCGTAATCTAAAACTTTTGCTATAGCTACGAATTTTTCAGGTACATGTTTTGCATTAACTTCTTCAACATGAGGCAGTAACATTGCATTACAAACTCCATGAGGTAAGTCATATACTCCACCTAATTGATGAGCCATAGCATGTACATTTCCAAGTCCTGCATTACTAAATGCTATTCCTCCTAAGAATATTGCGTAAACCATTTGCTCTCTAGCTTCTATGTCTTGGCCATTTTTTACTGCTCTTGGTAAGTACTCAAATATTATTTTAACTGCATCTAAAGCTGTTGCATCAGTTACTGCATAAGCTCCTGGAGTTACTAGAGTTTCTATGGCATGAGTTAGTGCATCCATTCCTGTAGCTGCTGTTAAAGCTGCTGGTTTATTAACCATTAATTCTGGATCATTTACAGTTATTGTAACTAACGAGTTTTTATCCACCATAACCATTTTCACATGTCTTTCTTCATCAGTTATTACATAGTTTATAGTAACTTCACTTGATGTACCTGCTGTTGTATTTACTGCAACTATTGGAAGTGCTTTGTTTTTTGTAACATTTACCCCTTCATAAGTTCTTATATCTCCACCATTTGTAGCAAGTAAAGCTACAGCTTTGGCTGTATCTTGAGGTGAACCTCCACCTATTGATACTACAAAGTCGCATTCATGTCTTTTTAGTTCTATTAAACCATTATTTACTACTTCACAAGTAGGATTTGGTAATACTTCATCATATATAACAAATTCTATATTTTGTTCTTTTAATACATTAGTAACTTTTTCAGCTATTCCACAACTTACTAAGAATTTATCTGTAACTACTAAAGCTTTCTTAAATCCTAAATCACTTATAGCTGGTCCTAATTCTTGTAAACATCCTGCTCCCATTATATTTATTGATGGTACATAATAAGTTGACATAATTTCTTTTCCCCCTAATTATCTTCTTCTAATGATTTTTATGTAAATTCTAGATAAACTTAATGATAAGTTAATTTAGAATTGTTAACTAATTATTTTATTAAATATTAAGCATTAACTAAATCTGTTTCATATAAATATTTTTCATCTAATTCAACTTTAAAATCAACTGCTAAATCTCTAAAGTTGTCTGGCTTTATTGTTTGTCTCTTTCCACCCATTGATAATACTTTTACTAGTATTTCAGCTGACTTTTCTATTGTGTCTAATAATCCAAAAGTAAGATCTAGAGTAGCTTCTGAGCAGAATATTCCATGATGTGCCCATATTACTGCATTATGTTCTTCCATTAATTTAGCAGTCTCTCTAGCTATATCAGCACCACCTGGAACCATCCAATCTACTACACCTATTCCATCTGGGAATACTACTGGACACTCTGTAGCCATTTCCCATAATTCTCTTGTAAATACTTTTCCATCTAGTGGTAATACAAAAGTTAAAGCTATTACATTTGTAGCATGAGAATGCATTATTACTCTATGTAACCCATTAGTTTTTTCTTTTTTTACAGAATGACTCATTAAATGTGATGGTAATTCACTTGTAGGTCTAGCATTATTTTCAAGACCCCAAACTATTTTGTAATTTTCTCCACTTTCATCAACTTTAACTATTCCAACATTTTCACTAGGATTTAGAGATATATTTCTTATAAATTTCCCACTTCCTGTTACTAAGAAATACTCATTAGCTAAGTTTGCTACAGTTACACCTATTGGTTGAAAAGATGCTTCTTCATTTAAATCTTCTCTTATTTCATTTACTTCTTCTTCAGTTAATCTGTAAGTTATATTTCCGCCGTTTCTTTCATGCCATCCTTTTAACCAAGCATCTTCAGTTATTTTAATAAAATTTTTCATAAATTTCATGTCTAATATATTCATAATTTTTACCTTCCTTCTATGCATATACAAGTTCTTCACAAGTATTTCTTTTTGCTAAAACTTCTTTTTCGTATTCTTTTACTTCTTTTATCCACTCTTCTTTAACTGGTACATTATTTAATTCACAGTAGTAATTCCATATGTCACCTATTGGATAAGTTTTTAACTCTTCCATTAAAGCAAGTCTTTCTGTAAAGTTTCCTTCATCTTGTAACTTTCTTAATTTATCATGTGGCATTAACATTGCACTTAATAATGCTTTTATCATATTTCTTGTTCCTATTACCCAAGCTGCTATTCTATTTATACTTGCATCAAAGAAGTCTAGTCCTATTATTGTTCTATCTAATGCATCATTTCTTACTATTTCTTTTGCTATTTCTTTTAATTCATCATCAAGTATAACTACATGATCACTATCCCATCTTACTGGTCTACTTACATGTAGTGCCACTTTATCAGAGAATAAGTACATTGCAGATAATTTATCTGATACTACTTCTGTTGGATGATAATGTCCTGTATCAAGTAAAGACATTATGTTATTTTTAGCTGCATAATTTAAGTAAAATTCATTTGAGCCTACAGTATAACTTTCAGCCCCTATTCCAAATACTTTTGATTCTACACAATCTAAGTTGTAGTTTTTATCTATTTCAACTTTTAATATTTCATCTAAAGATTCTTTTAATCTTCTTCTTGGCCCTAATCTGTCTGAAGGTATATCTTTATATCCATCTGGTATCCATATATTTGTTAGACAAGTTTGTCCTAATTCTTTTCCAAAGTATTCACCTATTTTTCTACAAGCTATAGCATGTCTTATCCAGAAATCTCTTATTTCTTTATCTGGATGAGATAAAGTTAGACCATCAGATGCTTTTGGATGAGAAAATATTGTTGGGTTAAAATCAAGTCCTAATCCTCTTTCTTTTGCCCAGTTTACCCAGTTTTCAAAATGCTCCGGTTTTAATTGATCTCTTTCAACTACTTCACCATTAGTTTCCGCATATATTGCATGTAAGTTTATTTTATGAGTTCCTGGTATTAAGCTTAAAGCTTTATCTAAATCAGCTCTTAACTCTTCTGGTGTAGTAGCTTTTCCTGGATAATTACCAGTGGCTGCTATTCCTCCTGATAATTCTTGTTCATTTACTTCAAATCCAGTTACATCATCACCTTGCCAACAATGTATTGATATTTTAACTTCATTAAGTTTTCTTAAAACTTCATCAACATTTATTCCCCATTTTTCATATTCAGCTTTTGCTAAATCATATCTTTCTTTTAAATTCATTATAATACTCCCTCCATAACTGGTTTATATTCTTTTATCTCGAAAGAATTTCTTATTATTTTTCTTCCTTCTCTTAAATCTTTTATTTCTTTTTTAGCTATCATTTGACACATAATATTACCTATAGCAGTTGCCTCCACAGGTCCTGCTAAAACCTTCTTATCACATTCTTTAGCAATAAGTTCATTTAAAAGTTCATTTTGGCATCCACCACCAAAAATACTTATTGTATCCATCTCTTTGCCAGTAATTAATCTAAGTTCATTAATTGCTCTTCTATAACAATGAGCTAAGTTTTTATACACACAATAAGCTACTTCTCCTGGTGTTTGAGGCTCTGGCTGTAGAGTTTCTCGACAGTAAGCTTTTATTTCTTCTATCATATTGTCTGGTTTTAAATATCTATCATCGTCAATATCTACAAAAGATGTAAAGTAAGTAGATTCTCTTGCTAAATCAACAAGTTCTGCAAAAGAATATTTATTGTCATAACATCTTCTTACTTCTTGTATTACCCAAAGTCCCATAATATTTTTTAGAAATCTAAATCTATAATCATATCCACCTTCATTGGTAAAATTGTACTTAAGGGCATCTATATCGCACTGCGGCTCTTGATTTTCTATGCCAAGAAGTGACCATGTTCCAGAACTTATAAATATACTATCTTCTTCTACAGGTGATGCCATAAATGCAGATCCTGTATCATGTGTTGCTGGAAGAATAACTTCCATATCAAATCCAAACTCTTTAACTAATTCTTCTCTTAAGTTTCCAAGGGATGTCTTTGGCATTTTTATTTCACCAAAAATTTCTTTTGGTAAATCAAAAGCATTTATTAATTCATCATCCCAAGTTTTAGTCTTGGCATTTATAAGTTGTGTAGTAGTTGCATTTGTATATTCCACACATTTCTTTCCAGTTAGTAAAAAGTTTAGATAATCTGGTATCATTAAAAATGTTTTTGCTTTATGCAAGTATTCTTTATTTTTATCCTTAATTGCTAAAAGTTGATATAATGAGTTAAATCTTTGGAATTGTATACCTGTATGAGCATATAAAGTATCTTTAGGCACTATTTCAAAGGCTTTTTCCATATATCCTTCTGTTCTATCATCTCTATAAGAGACTGTATTTCCAAGTATTTGATCATTTTCATCAAGTAATACAAAATCTACTGCCCATGTATCTATTGCTATAGATGTGGGTATTTTTCCTATTTCCTTACATTTTTTTATTCCCATTTTTATTTGTTCAAATAAATTTTCTATATCCCAACAAAATTCATCATTTATCTTTTTAACCCCATTTTCAAATCTATATATTTCTTCTAATTGCATCTTTCCATCTTGCATAGATCCTAGTATATGTCTACCACTAGATGCTCCAATATCAATAGCTAGATAGTATTTCATCTGGGTTTTCCCCCTTTCTTATTTGTTATTATAGTTATATTATATTTAAGGAAAACATTTCTTTTAATGTCGCTGTTTGCCTAATTTATTAACCTTATTTGCAAATCAATTTTAAAACTTTAATAAAAAATCGTGAGTTATAAACTTCAAATTTATAACTCACGATTTTTCTATGCTAATTCTAATTCTTTATTTTCTAGTTTTTCACCATTAGATGCAATTACTTGCTTATACCAGTTAAAAGATTTCTTTTTACTTCTTGATAAATCTCCACTTCCATCATCATACTTATCAACATATATAAAACCATATCTTTTAGCCATTTCCCCAGTAGATGCACTCACTAAATCTATGCATCCCCATGGAGTATATCCCATTAAATCGACTCCATCTTCTACAGCTTCTTTCATTTGTTCTATATGAGCTTTTAGATATTCTATTCTATAATCATCATTTACACTTCCATCTTCTTCTTTCTTATCGTAAGCTCCAAGACCATTTTCTACAACCATTAATGGAATTTGATATCTATCATATATTTCATTTAATGAATAGCGAAGACCCTTAGGATCTATCTGCCATCCCCAATCACTTGCTTTTAAGTATGGATTTGTTGCGCCTCCTAATATATTTCCATTTCCTTTTGAGGCTTCTTCATTAGTAGTCGCACATACTGACATATAATAACTAAATGTATAGAAGTCTACACATCCATTTTTTAATATTTCTTTGTCACCATCTTCCATTTTTATTTCTATATTATTCTCTCTAAAATAACGCTTCATATAAGTTGGATATTCACCACGAACTTGTACATCACCACAGAAATAGTTCATTATCCTATTTTTCTGTTGTGCTTCAATTACATCATCTGGATTGCAAGTATATGGATATGTAGTAGCATATAATATCATACAACCTACTTGATAGTTTTGATCTATTTCATGAGCAAGTTGAACTGCTTTTGCACTTGCCACAAATTGATGATGTAATCCCTGGAATCTAAGCTGTGGTATATCTACTTGATTTGTAAAATCAGTAGTTCCTTCATTTAATATACCTTGAGATAAAAATCCGCCCATTGGCATAGTAGCTGAGTTTATTTCATTAAATGTTAACCAGTATTTCACTCTACCTTTATATCTTTTAAATATTACTTCACAGTATCTTGTGAAGATATCTATCATTTCTCTTGAAGCCCATCCATTATATTTTTCACATAATGAAAACGGTACTTCATAATGAGATATTGTTATTAATGGCTCTATTCCATATTTTAGGCATTCATCTATTACATTGTCATAGAATTTAAGTCCTGCTTCATTAGGCATAGCATCATCACCATTAGGGAATATTCTACTCCATCCTATTGAGAATCTAAATACCTTAAATCCCATTTCTGCAAATAGAGCTATATCCTCCTTATATCTATGATAAAAATCTATAGCTTCATGAGAAGGATAAAAAGTTCCTTCTTCTATTTCTCTAGTTATTCTTTTACTTCTAGTATGAGAACCACCGGTACACATATCTGAGCACGAAGGTCCTTTCCCATCTATATTCCAAGCTCCTTCAAATTGGTTAGCAGCTGTTGCTCCTCCCCATAAAAAATCTTCTCTAAATCCCATATTATTTTCTCCTATTTTTAAATTACCTTTATTAGTTCTTTTTTATTTAAATGATGATATAATGCACCTATTAAATTTGAATCATTGAAAAATTTACATGTGGTGATTTTAGGTGTTGGTATAATTGGGCTTATCGCTCTTAAAGGATTGTTCTTTATAAGAAAATCAATATTTTTATTTATATACTCTAATAATAATGGTTGTTGACTTATTCCACCACCTATGGCAATCAAATCTAAATCTAATAAGACCTGTAAATTATATATTTTTATTGCCAAATTTTTAGAGTAGATATCTAATGCCTCTAATGCTTTTTTATCTCCCATATTGACCATATCAAACACACTCTCACCACTTAGCTCTTTTATAGGAATTCCAGTTTTATCAGATACTAATTCAATTAATTTCCAAACACTACTTATCATTCCCCAATAACTATTTAAGTCCATTGTATTTTCACTACCATCAGCTATATAACTAAACTCTCCTGCCGAAAAATGACTGCCCTTATGTAGCTTTCCATTAATAATTATTCCTCCACCTATTCCGGTTCCTAACACTACGACAGCCCCATTTTCCACATTTGAAAGTTCACCGCACCATAACTCCGCTAATGCTGCACACTTCCCATCATTTTCTATAGTAACATTAACATCAATCTTATCCTTAAGTAGTTCCACAAGATTTATATTTGAAGCATATTCTATCGAACCACTTGTATATAAGTAACCTGTATCACTATCTAATATTCCAGGCATACTTATGGCAACACCCTCAACATGACTCTTATATTTATTATAAATATGAACTAGTATATTAATAAAATCCTCTAATGTACCCTTACTTTCTGCTCTAGGTGTTTCAACTTTTGATTTTTCTATAATTTCACCTTTATAATTAATTAAAGCATATTTAATAAAAGTTCCTCCAACATCTATTGATAAATATTTCATATATTACTCCTTATATTAACCTTCTTAAAATATATGTAGGTGTACAACTCCATGCATGACAGTAACTATTTACTATGCTAGATCCATAAGGTGATTCTTGTGGGTTTTCTGGGTTATATAACTCCCAAAATGTATCTGCTCCTTGCTCTAACATGTCTCCCCAATAATATTTCATATATTCTAGTGCTTTTTCTTTTTCACCGCATATTATCAGTGCTTCTACAAAATGATGATTCATATATGGAGTCACCATTCCCATTTCTGGTTTTAATTTTATAATTCTATTTAATAAATTTTTTCCTTCGTTTTTGTTTACAACTCCAGCTAAAATCATCCATACTTGACTGGCATATGATATTTGTCTTTCTTCTCCACTTACAAATAGTTGCTGTTGATTATCCCATAAATACTTTTTAGCTGCATTTATACATAATTCTTTTTCTGCTTTTAATTCTTTTTTTATATCATTTTTCCCTAAAATTTCAGATAATTCTATTGCCGCATTTAGCGCATATATGTATATAGCTTGAGCACTTGCTTGTTTATTAAGACCTTCTTTCCAGTCTACAAAACACCAAAATCCTTCATTATCTTTTATTAAATAATTTTCATCAAATTTTCTTCTTGATAATTCAATTTGTCTATATGCAGTTGGACATAATTCTTCTACTACATCTATATCCTTTGTTTCATTATAATAGTCTTTTAGTATAGATATAAAGAATAAAGAATAATCAAATAAAAATGTATCATCTACTATATAATTTGGTTCTATAAATAAACATGCACCTATAGATCCATCATCTTTTATAAGACCTGCAAATAAATACATACATCTTTTAACTAAATCATAGTTTTTAAATGTAGCATAATTAGCTAAAGCTTGTAGTCTTAAATCACCTATCCAAAGTCTTCTGTCTCTTTTAGGTCCATCTTCAAAGACCTTTTGCATACAATTTTGTAAAGTTCTAATACTTACTTTATCCATCTTATTAAAAACTTCATCATCATTTTTTAACTCTTCAATATTATTACTTTCAACTGCAGATACACTTTTGCATACAACATCTTCTACTACTACTTGGAATTTCATAGATGTATCTATAGCGTATATTTCTAAAAATCTAAAAGCATAACGTCTAGGTAAATTAATAGTTGTTGGAAGTACATCTAAATGTATAAATTCTTCTTGAATCCAACCACGACTTATCCAACCATCATAATCTTGAGAACTCTCTATTATTTCTTTTGCAATTTCCCCAAACTTCAGTCTTAAATATACAGGTGCATCTTGAGGACTTCCTACAGTTTTTAATTTTATAGATACATATCCAACTTGATGATCACCAAAATCTAATACAATTGAATCTCCCTTTTTTAGATGTATATTTTTCATTGAATTTATATCAGCTTTATCTCTTACATTTCCATCATCTAAGACTTCAACTATTTTTTGGGGTCTTATCTCTTTTTCAATTAACTTAGGTTCTAATTCTATTGCCTTATCCAAAAACTTATCTATTACTAATCTTTTCATTTCTAAATCACTCGATATTGCTACCATTGCTATTATCCTACCTTTCCTGCTTTTCTAGCCTCCAAATCAGCTATTATTTGTGGATGTTGCTTATCTAAATCATAAAACATAAATGTTATAATTGTTAAAATATTCATAACTATAGGTATCCATATGTACATTAATGCTATTGAATTTAATGCAGATTGAGGTTGCACTGCTAAAGATGCATCATATCCTCCCATTGCTAAAAGTGCTGCTGCTATAGACCCTGCTACTGCCATTCCAACCTTACCTACAAATCCATTAACTGCCGATAGTGTACCTGCAATATTTACTCCATATTTCCATTCACTATAATCAACTGGATCTGGTTGAATTGCAAAATGCATACTTGTTTTTAATCCCTGTCCAAGTGCTGCTATAAACACTCCTAGTAGAGCTATAAATATATTATTTGCTCCAATAAATATGATAAATATACCTAATGCATTAATTACTGCTCCTGATATCATTAAATTTCTCTTAGATATAAACTTCACTAAAAATGGTACACATAAGTTTGTGACTATTGGTACTAATGTTGTTATAGTAGCAGCTATGCTTACCAAAGCTTTATTATTCATATTATAAGTAAAATAATATATCACTGCACCTGCTTGTATAATCATACCGCCAAATAACCAAAGTATATTAAGCGCAAATAATAACCATGATTTATTACCTACTAAACACTTTAAACTTGATTTTAAACTTACTTTTTCAGTTTGCTCTCTTATAATTTCTTTAGTATTCATAAAACAAAAGAAGAATATTAAGCATCCTGCAATTCCAAATATTAACATTACCATTCTAAATCCAGATGCTTCGTTACCATTTCCTAGCTTATCAACTAACACTAAACCAAAAGATGATACAACTGTAGATCCAAGTGTTGAAAAAAATACTCTACTTGATGCTAAATTTGTTCTTTCTTCTGGGCTATCTGATAACGCTGGAAGTATAGATGCCATCGGTATATTTACTACTGTATATGCTAAAGATAGTAAAAAATAAGTTACATAAGCATAAATTAACATCCCTGTTTCAGATATATTTGGTACACTAAAAGCTAAATATGCTGTTACTGCAAATGGAATTGCTCCTCCTAATATCCAAGGTCTTGATTTTCCCCATTTTGTATTTGTCTTGTCAATAAGATATCCTACTCCTAAATCTGTAAATCCATCTATTACCCTCGTAACTAAAAACATTACACTTACTTGTGCTGCATTTAAATGCATAACATTAGTGTAAAAATATAGCAAATATAAAGATATCATCTGCCATATTAAGTTACACGCAAAATCTGATGAACCATATCCTATTCTTTGTCTCCATAAGTTACTTTTTTGATCTTTTGTTTTTTCCATAATTATTTACCCCCTTTAACTTTATAAATATATATTAATACAAAACGTTTTCCTATTTCTATGGAGAATTCTATTATGTTGACTTGATATTTTTTAAGATGTTATACTAAAAATATCATAATTTAGGGGGGACTACTATGGCTATTGATAAAAACGATTTCTTTAATTATATAAACACATATAATGACCATGAAATTTTTTATAAAAAACTTTTTGAGGAAGAAATGTACAACACCAATTCATTTAACAATTATTTAAAATCTTTAGATTTAGATTTCCTAAAAGATAATCGACTTTATGTTCCTCAAATACATAAAGAATGGATTAGCTATTTAGAAGAAGGGGACTTTTTTATATCTTCTAACATAGAGGTGTTTAAACATAATCGTTATTCACCTGAATTTATTCATGAACATGAATTCTATGAAATTATATATGTTTATAAAGGTCAATGTAAAAATACAATAAATCGCGTAGATGATACTATACATAGAGAGGGAGATGTTTGTATAATACCTCCTAAAACAAAGCATAGTATAGGTGTATTTGATGACAGTATAATTATTAATATTGCTATTAAATCTAGTACTTTTCATTCAACATTTTTTGATTTATTTACAGGTAAAAATCAACTTTCTGAATTTTTTTCACATATTCTTTATAGTAAAACAGAAAATAATTATCTAACTTTTAAAACAAATAGTAACCCAATTATTAGATCTATTGTAGAAGATATTTTTATTGAGTTTAATAACAAGGGACAATATTATAATAAAATATTAAATAGTTATATAATAATATTTTGGTCTATGCTACTTAGATATCATGAAAGTAATATACATAGCGTTTTAAATACAAATACCAATCAGTCTATAATTTTACAAATACTAAATTATCTCCATGATAATTTTAAAGATGTTACCTTAAGTTCAGTAGCTTCTAATTTTGGATACAGTGTGCCTCATCTTAGTAAAATCTTGAAAGATAGCACAGGTAAAAATTTTACTACTATTATAAAAGATATAAAACTTGAAAAAGCTTGTAAACTTTTAAAAGAAACTTCTTTAAGTATTTCTACTATTTGTGAATTAATCGGATACTCTAATCCAGAACATTTTTCTAGGTTATTTAAAAATGAATTTAACATATCTCCAGGGAAATATAGATCTAATAATATTTAAAATCATAAAAAAAGAACATATATAGTTAAAATTTAAAACTATATATGCTCTTTAGTCATGGGCACTGATCTGGCATTAATCCCTCTCCTAGATTAATTTTATTTCCTTCATAATCAAGTAAATAATCGTCCTTAGTAAGTGGTCTACTCTCATATCCGGTAAAAATTTTCCCCAAAGCTTTCTGCTATCCTTCATATACATAATTGATGGTGCCATTAAATTATTAGGTTCTTGCCATGCAAAACGCTCAATTGTTGGACAATCTGTATGAACACTAACCATATTAGCTTCCACAACCTTTAATACTAAATCATAAATTTGATTATATCTTTCATCATCATATTTGAAATATCCACCATTTTTATGAGCACTACATAATGATTTTTTTGAAATTATGTATGTTTATAAAGGAAGTTGTATTAATGGTATCAATGGCAATTATTTTAAAATGAATGAAGGGGATATTTGTATTTTATGAATGAATAACTCCCACTATGTCAACGTTGACTATGAGGGTGATATACTTATTAATATTCTTATTAAAAAATCAATGGGGGTGTTATCTTGCTCTTGTATTTTCAAATCTATTAAGATCTTATCAATCATCTATTGATAAATATAATTATAAAAACATGGGTAATAATCATTTATCCGATATTTTGACTTCTATAAATGATTATAAATCTACAGTAACTCTATCATCAGTATTAAAACATTTTAATTATCATCCTAATTATTTATCTTCACTTATTAAAAAATATACTAATAAAAGTTTCTCTGATATTTTACAAGAATTGAGACTTGTGATTATCTTGTAAATACAGATTTAAATATAGATAATATGGTAACTCTTCTTTGGTATTATAATATAAGTTATTTTTATAAAGTATTAAAAAAACAGTATAATATTAAACCTATTGAGTATAGAAATAACAAAGATAAAATCAAATAATTTATAATTTCTTATATATTATTGTGAATTTAATAGTAAAAGGCCTCTAAAATTACTTCTTTTATAGTTATCTCAAGAGGCCTCTTATTCAATATAATATATTTCTACTAATAATTTTTATAAAAGTAAAAATGCTCCACCTATTATAAATGGCATACTTATTACGGATAAAATTGTAGTTAAACATACCGTCTTAACTGCATGTTTATAATCTAAATTATATATTTGAGCAAATACTGCCACATTAGATCCGATAGGTGCACTTGCAGCTATTATAACTGCTAACTTTATGTTTTGATTTATTGGTAAGAAATATAGCATTAATAAAGTAAATACAGGTATAAAAACTAATCTAATGAATGAAGTAATATACATTTCTTTTCCAACAAAAACACTCTTTATATCTGTTTGAGCCAAGTAAACTCCTAGAATAATCATTGCCGTTGGTGCATTTAAACTTGCAAGAGAAGAAATTGTCTTCGTAGCCACTTCTGGTACTGGTATTTGTAAGAAAAATATAGACAATCCTATAACCATGGCTATTAAAATAGGATTTTTTATTAATTTATCAAGTTTTATACAGTCCTTAGATTCAGTCATAACTACTACTCCATATGTCCATTGTAAAATGTTTAATAATGCTACAAAGGCAGATATATAAAATACATTTTCATTTCCAATAATGGCAGTAGCAATAGGAATCCCCATAAAACCTGCATTAGAAAAAGATACTCCAAAATGCTCTATTTTCTTTCTTTTACCATAAACTAAAGCACATACACATATTGATAAAATCAAAGCTATCAAAGATACAATAAAAGATATTATAATACCTTCTACTCTCTCAGGTGTACTCTTAACATTATAAGAGTTAATAATTACTGCGGGTAAAACAATATACAATAGTAAATTACTTAACTCCTTACTTCCATTAACTGTTATCATTTTTTTCTTAAAAAGAATATATCCTATACAAATAAATATAGACATTATCATTAATTGTTTTAATAAAATCGTAAATAAATCCATATTTTCACCTATTTCTCATTTATGTACACTAATAAATCATCTAATATAGCCTCATATCCATCACCGTACATATGCATACCTTCTATGGTGTACTCTTTTTTTAATCGGCCTTCTTCATCATATAAATTTTTATTAACATCTATATATTTAAAATTATATTTATCTGCAAGTTTTCTTACATGTTCGTTTGTCATTGATATTCTTTCATTTGTACGAACTTCTAAAGTCTTCTTTATCCAAGGATTAGTAGCTGCATCCCTATTACCTGGATAATATGCCATAAGATATACTTTCGCATTTGGTAGTTTACTATTAATCTCACTTAAAATTCTATCGTAATTGTTAATTAAATTTTCACCTTTATAATCTACTCCATTCATGTCATTGGTTCCGATATTTATGAAAATTTTAGATGGTTCTAAATCAAATATACATACATCCATAACTTCTAATAATTCATTTGTTGTAAATCCACCAATTCCTCGATTATATATAACTTTATTTATTCCATAGTCAAGCATTAGCTCATATATCGGAAATTGTTCCATTAAAGAAGATCCTACAAATAGTATTTCTCCTTTTTTCACAAACTTATTTAATCTCTTATATCGTTCTATTTTTTCTACTTTCTCTTTTTCAAAGTATTCCATTAATTGGTCCATATCTAGCTTCCTTTCTCATAAATTAAAATTTATTTGTATTAATTATTTTTATAGTTTATAACTGATATAAAGTATTTCTATATTTTAAAAATGTATCTTTAGAATTAAGTATACTTAAATATATACTTATAGGTTCCATATTATATAAGGAGAATTATTATGAATCAATATATTTCCATAGGTGAATTTCAAGATCACCTTAAGAACTATTATAATTTATTTAATATAAAACTAAATTTCTTTGAACTTTCAAAGTACTTATATGAAAATAATTTTCTCTCATCAACTTATAAAAAATCTACTTTTTTAAATTTAGATGATAATTTAAATGATGAAGAATTTTTCAATTTACTAAATCAATATCCTATTGAAATTAACCTCAATCAAATTACTAGCAACAAATATGAAGTATGTGAAGATGATATTATTCCTTCTAACAATGATGTCTATGTTATTAAACATTTTAGATATTTAAAAAATCAACTACATAGCCATAATTATTTTGAAATAAATTATGTTTACAAAGGCAGTTGTAATTTTTATTTTGAAAATGATTATAAAATATTAAATGAGGGTGAACTTTGTATTATTTCTCCACACTCTACTCATGATATAGAGATAATTGATGATGATTCAATTGTAATTACAATTTTAATAAGAAAAAGCACTTTCGATACTACTTTCTTTTCTTTGTTATCACAAAAGGATTTACTCTCTTATTTCTTTAGAAATATTTTATATGGTAATAATGAAGCTAATTATTTATTATTTTCAACAGAAAGTTCTTATAAATTAAAAAATATCATTAGGGATTTAACTTTGGAAAGTTTTAAAAATGATACTTATAGTAATAATTGTGGTATAAGCTATATTAACTTATTATTTTCTCATATCCTAAGAAATTATAATAAAATTATTCAGCTACATGATTATAATTTGAACTATGATTTTTCACTTATTTTAAATTATATACAGAAAAACTATAAAACTCTTACTTTATCTAAATTAACAGAAACTTTCCACTATAGTGTTCCTCATTTAAGTACTTTAATTAAGAAAAATACAGGACTTAGCTATAGTGAATTAATAAAAAAATTAAAAATGTCTGATGCTATTGATTATCTAGAAAATACAGATTTAAGTATATCTGAAATTGCAAAAATTATTGGTTATAATTCATCAGATCATTTTTCAAGAGTATTTAAATCTTGTTATCATATTTCACCACAATACTATCGCACTCAAAAAAACAGGGATGAACTACAATAGAGTTCATCTCTATTTTTGTTATACTTGATCAGGATACATACTAGCTGTATTTCTACTACTTAAAGCATCATTCCATTCACAATTGAAGAAGTCAAATTTAGCTTCTCCATTTTGAGCAAATATACCTATATATGTACCTGTAAATGTCATAACTTCTGTAATCTCTGTACAAAGAGCTGCTACCATTCCCTTACCTATATTTACAAAGTTTTCTCCATCCATACTATAAGAGAAATAGTAATTTTCTTTATCAGATTCTATTCTTAAATAGATTGCTTTTCCTTCTACTTTCACTGAGTTTACTACACATTCTAAATCATAGATAGATTTATTAAGTTGTACATAGTAACCATCTTCCTTGGCAAATACCTCTATATCATAGTGATGTGTATCCATATGATAAGCAGTTAGTCCAGCCTTTGTTCCTTTTACTAAGTCTAAGTCCATTTTAACTGTTGTTGAAGTAGTAAAATCTTTTTGTCTAATTCCCATAAAAGTAGGTGAGTGTTTACCTCCAGTTAAGCCTTTTTCGCTTCCTTTTAAAATCATTCTACTATTTTTAGAATCTAGCAAATAGTTTTCTTCAACTGGATTTCTTAAATAATTAAAATCAAAATCTAATTTTTCCTCATCAAAATCAGTATGGAATTTTCTAGATTTATTTTCAAGAGGAGCTGGCAGTGGACCACTCATTTCTAAACTAACAGTTGATTCACAATGATATGGCCAGCCATCTTTCCATTCAATAGGAAGTAAGAATGTTTCTCTTCCCAAATTATGTAACATAGGACCAGTTGGTCTGACTCCTAGACAAACCATCCACCAGTTTCCATTTTGATCTTCTACCATATCTGCATGTCCAATGCATTGAATATCTCCACCATTGATATTTCTATGAGTTAAAAATGGATTAGTAGGACAAGTTTCATATGGTCCCCATATATCTTTAGCACGTTGAACAGTTATCATATGTCCGTATTCTGTTCCACCTTCTGCAAGTATTAAATAATAGTAGCCATTTATCTTATAAATATGTGGTGCTTCTGCACATTTTCCAGCACAACCATAACTTATACTTTTCTTTTCTGATAAAACTTCTCCTGTATCAGGATTTACTTCAAACAATATTATTGCTTGTCCATTTTCATCAAATCCTGTACCACAATAATATACCTTACCCTTATCAAATAATAAAGATGGATCTATACCCTCATGATCTATCCAAATAGGCTCTGACCAAGGTCCTGATGGGTTAGAAGATTGAACTATAAAGTTTCCTTTTTTACCCTTTATTAATTGAGTCATATTAGTTGTTATCATGTAAAACTTACCATCATTATATCGAATAGTTGGTGCAAGTATTCCTGTTGATACTGGTGCATTATCAAGTGGTAATTGAGATTGTCGCGTTAAACAATGGCCTATTTGTTGCCAATTTACTAAGTTCTTACTATGAAATACTGGTACTCCTGGATAAAATTCAAAAGTTGAAGTACATAAGTAAAAATCATCCTCTACTCTTACTATACTTGGATCTGGATAGAACCCCTGTATTACTGGATTTTGATAAGTTGTATTTTCTATCATTTCAATATTCCCCTTACATCTAAATATATTTTATTAACAATAAACTACTTCAGTTACTAATTCTAATTTTGCGCTTTCACAATTTTCAGCTTCAGCTTCTATGCAAATATTATTTACTTCTTCTCTACACTGAAGTATAACTAGCATTTTTCCTGAGAATAATTTTCTGCTTTCATCCAGTTTTCCACTATGATCTGCTGGATTTCCATTTGCCATACCAATCAATTCTCCGTCTCCAGTGACATTTATATTAACTAAAGTATCTGATGTTGGTACCTCTATATTATTTTCATCCATTGCATAAACTTCTATTAATACTGTTTCATTAGATTTAGGATGATGATTTCCATGTTTAACTATCCTCATACCTAGTTTAGTAGCATCTCCACTAGTTTGTTTAATTTCTTCTGCCACTAATTTGCCCTGATTATATCCTCTTACAATTAATTCTCCACTTTCATATTTTACAAAGTGGCTTATTATATTATCTTTGAAAGATGTTTTAAATATTTGTCTGCCATTTAAAATAATCTCTCCTTCTTCACAGTTGGAGAATATACGTACTTCTATTTCCTCCCCTTCTCTACCTATAAAGTTCCAGTGAGGCATAGCATGAATCACTGGTTTATCAGACCATTTTGATTGATAGTAATAGAAGTAGTCTTTTTCAAATCCACAAGTATCCATAATTCCAAATTGAGAACTTATGGCTGGATATGGGAATGGTGCAGGCTCTCCACAATAATCAAAAGCTGTCCATATAAAGCTTCCTCCCATAAAAGGATGCGTTTTATAAAATTCCATAACTGTCTCTGGGTGAGCTGTTCCTCCTGCTCCTGGTGCATCTGGTGGTAATTTATCTTGACCAAACATGGAATAGCAAGATCCATAGTTACTTGTTTGACATTTATTCCAGTCATCTTTGTATATTCCTCTCGTTGAGAAATAAGAGGCATTTTCTGTACTCATAATTGGTTGATGGGGGAATTTCTTTTTAATATTATTTAATCCTTCTCCCATAACTGCTGACTCAGGATAGTTTACACCAATAATATCAAATATTTCCATATAAGAAGGATTGATAATCCCTTCTAAGTTAAGTAGTTCTGCTGAAACTAATAGCCTTTCTTTATCAAATTTTCTAACTAAAGCAGCCATACGTCTAGCCATTCTTTCTGCCATAGGAGTACTTCCAATTATTTCTTCATTGCACAAAGACCAAAATACTATAGATGGATGATTTCTATCTCTTTTTATCATTCTTTCTAATTCTTCTAATCTAAGTTCACTACTTTCTAAAATACGATTTTCTTCCATAACCATGATACCTAGTTCATCGCACAATTCAAGTAATTCTATTGATGCTGCATGATGTGCACTTCTATATGCATTTACACCCATATCTTTTAATTTCAAAAGTTTATATTTCACCATATCTCTTGTTAAAGCTGTTCCCACAGTTGCAAAATCTTGATGTTCACATACACCTTTTATTTCTGTTTTTACATTATTTAAGAAAAAACCTTCTTCTGTGTATTTAACACTTCTAATTCCAAAGTTTGTTTGATACTCATCTACTTTTTTATTATCTATAAATACTAATACTATTGTTTTGTATAAATTAGGCTCTTCTATTGACCATAATTGAGGTTGTCTAATTATTACTTCTTCTTTTAAGTTCTTCTTATCTAAAGATCTAACTATTCCTAAATGAGATTTACCTCTATAAATTATATCTTCTTCTTTTGAAATAACTATTTCTAGTGTTACATTTTCATCTCTATATGAAGAATTTTTTACAGTTGTATCAATATATATGTAGGCATTACTATCTTCTAAAACCTCTGTTGATACATGCACACCATATTTATCAACAGCCACTGGTGAAGTTACTTCTAAGTATACATTTCTGTAAATTCCAGCTCCCTCATACCACCATCCTTCTTGACCTGTAGTAGTATCTACTCTTACAAGTAAAACATTTTCACCCTCATCTCCAAACTTAGCCAAATCTGTAATGTCAAAATCAAAGCCCACATATCCACTGTAATTATCTCCTAAGAAACAGCCATTAAACCATACAGAGGCACTTCTACATACTCCTTCAAAATTTATAGAAATTGATTGTCCTTCAAGTTCCTTATCTAGTTTAAAAGTTTTTCTATAATAACCAACACCATCTTCTTTTGCTCCACCCATATGTAGTCTAACATCATCCACATAAGGTAGCTCAGTTTTCCAATCATGTGGTAAATTTACATCTAGCCAATCTTTTAAATCTGCCTCAAAGTTTGTTCCTGCCAACATTAAAAGACCTCTTTTTTCATTGCCACCAGATATTAAGTTTAGAAAGTGGTGTCCACCTGCTCCTAGTGGCACTATATCTCCTTCTTCACCCCCTAATACAGAAGTATATCCTCCTAAAGCAGCTGCCTTTCTTACTGTCTTACTTGGTGTTCCAATTTCCCCATAGTGAAACTTCCACCCTTTGTTAAATATTTCTCTTATTCTCATTTATTTCTTCTCCTAAAATCATAAATATATATTTGTAATTAGTACTTTTTAAGTCTCTTATCTATCTTTATATTAAATTTTTTCACTATAAAACTCCATGTAGTTTTTTCATATAAATCCGACCTTTTTTAAGATGTATTTTTATATAAAAAATGACATCAAAGATGTCACCTTATCGCTAACGCTCTTTGTATTTTTTGTCACTTTTTACTTTTCTGAACACATTGATATTACTTTGATTTATAGGTTATCCACAGTTTTTTAAGCATTATAATTTCCTTATAAGTAAAAAGAGATGAATGATTTTCATCCATCTCTTTGTTAATTTCTTATGCTTCTATTTTTATATTTCCAATTATCTCATCTATTAAGTCCATTTCTTCCTCACTAGTATGGAAGAAAGGCATATGATTAAGCTCTCTCATAGATTTATAACTTAAACTTTTACCCATACCACCCATTAAATCAACTACTGCTTGACTATTATCTTTTACTAATTTTCCAACTTCTTCATGTGATAGTAGTTCATCTAAACTCATAGATGTGTTATAGAATCTTATGTAAGATTTAGTAGGATTGTATTTAAATTCATATACTCCACTTACAAGCTCTATTACTACATTTTCATCTTTTACTATAGCTATTAATTCTGTATCTTTTAATAACCTTCCATTTACATATACTTCTTCTAACTTAGCATCTGGAAGAACTAAATTAGCAGTAGCATTAAATGGTATATTAAACTTGAAGTTTAGCTCTCCGTTCTCTTTAATTGACCAAGAACTTTCATATAGTCCTACTGGTGAGTTATATGAAGAATTTACATATTTAAATCTATAGTCAGGCATAGGAGTTAAGTTAATATATCTAAATCCTGGTACATCTTCAACTGGATTTAATCCTGCCATATATCTATACATCCACTCCACAACTGATCCATAGGCATAGTGGTTAAGAGAGTTCATATCTGTTGGATTTACTCTACCATCTGGAAGCACTGAGTTCCAACGCTCCCATATAGTTGTAGCTCCCATTGTTACTGGATATAACCAACTTGGGAAGTTTTTATTCAATAAAAGATTGTAAGCATATTCATTGTATCCATTTTGTGATAATGCTTTACAGAAGTAAGGAGTACCCACAAATCCTGTTTTTAAATATCCTCTATCTTTTTCTAATCTAGTTATTAAGTCTTTAGCAACTCTTTTTCTATCTTTATCTGGAATTAAATTCATATATAGAGCAACTATATAAGCTGTTTGATTTTTTAAAGCTAAACGACCATTTTTAGTTAAAAACTCATCTTGTATAGCTTCTTTTATCTCATCTGCTAAAGTGCGATATTCTTTGTATATATCATCTTTTCCAAGTACTTTGGCACTTTTAGATAAAATTTTAGCAGAATAGTAGTAATAAGCAGATGCTATAAATAATTCTTCTGTACCACCTGTAGGAGCATTTGCATCTTCACCATCTTGAGCTAACCAATCACCAAAATGGAATCCACTATCCCAAAGTCTATTTCCTCCAGAGTTTTCATCTTCTTTTCTTATATAATCTACCCAAGCTTTCATACTATCAAATTGTTTTTCTAAGATAGTTTTATCTCCATAATGGACATATATGTTCCAAGGTATTATAGTTGCTGCATCTCCCCAGGCACTAGAAGTTCCATCTTCTGCACTTATTACAGGTACAACTGTTGGTACTTCACCATTTCTACAAATTTGTTCTTGATAAATATCATTTGTATATTTAGTAAAGAATGCATAAGTATCCATATTGAAAGATGCTGTTTGACAGAATACTTGAGCATCTCCTGTCCATCCCATTCTTTCATCTCTTTGAGGGCAATCTGTTGGCACATCTAAAAAGTTTCCTTTTTGACCCCACATTGCATTTAAGAATAGTCTGTTTACTAAATAATTGCTAGTTTCTATATGACCTGTAGTTTCCATATCAGAATATAATACTTGTCCTACAAAATCTTCAGCTTTAACTTCCCCTATCCATCCTTCTACTTTTACATATCTAAATCCATAGTATGTAAAATGAGGTCTTACTATAGTTTCTTTTCCATTAGCTATATATTTAAACTCTTGTTTTGCAGTTCCTAAATTTCCCCTATAGAAATTACCTTCTTGCAGTAATTCTCCAAATTTTAATCTAATTTCTTGACCTTTTGGAGCATTAGTTTTAAATTGAAGCCAACCTACCATGTTTTGCCCCATATCTAAAACTGTCTCTCCCAATGGAGTTGTGATGATTTCTACTGGTTTTACTTCTTCTTTAACTACTACTGGTAAACTTAATCTTTCTCTTATTTTATTATAGGGTAAATCTATTATTGATACTTTGTACTCTTCATTAGTTTCAAAAGATGCATCATAAACTTCTCCATCATATATTCCACTAAACTTTATTTTACTTTCTTTACATTTCCATGTTTCATCTGATTTTATAATCGTAGTAGATCCATCTTCAAATTCAACAACTATATCACAAAGTAATGCAAACTTATCACCAAATATTTCACTTTCTCCTCCATGGAATCCAAATCTTCCTTTGTACCATCCATTTCCTAGAATAACTTCTATTTTATTTAAACCATATTCAAGTTGATTACTTATATCGTAAGTTTGGTATTGTAAGAACTTATCGTATGCAGTACAGTTAGGAGAAAGATATTCCTCTCCCACCTTTTGAGTATTTAAATTCATTTCATATAAACCTAATCCACAAACATATGCTCTTGCTCTTTTTACTTTTTTATCTAATTTAAACTCTTTGAAAATAACTGGGTGTATATCTTTGTCTATATTAGGAGTAATCCATCTACCTTCCCAAGGATTATTCATTTTGCCAGTTTCAAAATATGCTACTTCACTAGTTGCAAAATCTCCTTTATCTCCCCATACACTTACTTTCCAGTAATAAGTAGTTTGAGGTTGTAAATCTATTTTAAGTTCATATCCTAAACTATCTATGTCTTCTCTTTTTCCACTATTAAAAATAACTTCTTTAAATTCTTTATCCAAAGCCACTTCTATCTCTGCTGCTATCTGTTTAGTCGATAAAGTGTTACAAGTTACAAAAGATAGCATTACTTTATCTAAATTAAATCCTACTGGATTAGTTATTCTATTAGTTTTTAAATTTTTAATCTTCATATTATCCTCCAAATACTATATTGTAACTTCTACTTTTATCTTGCCTAATAATTCATCCACCTTAGCCATCTCTTCTGGTGTTGGATTAAAGAATGGTAGCTCTTGTAGTTCTCTTAAAGATTTAAAACTAAACTTAGCTGATAGTCCTCCATCTAAGTCTCTTGCTGCTGAACAATTAGATAGTACTATTTCTCTAGCTTCTTCATGTGACATCAACTCATCTAATTTCATTTCTGAGCTATAGTATTTTATATATGATTTAGTTGGCATATATTCAAACTTCCATAATCCACTTTCAAGTTGAACTACTAAATTATTTTCTTCTATTTTTATATCAAATTCTTTGTCACTTAGTAGTTTTCCATTTATATATACACTCTCTAAATTTGCATATGGCAATACTGCTGAAGCTGTAGCATTAAAAGGTATATTAAATTCAAATGCTAATTTACCATCTTCATGTATTCTCCATTTACTTTCATATAAACCTACTGGTGAATTAAGTGAGGCACTTATATATTTAAATCTATAATCAGGCATTGGTGCAAGTTTTACATGTCTAAATCCAGGAGCTTCTTCCACTGGATTAATACCTGCCATATTTCTATACATCCATTCAGCTATTGCTCCGTATGCATAATGGTTTAAAGAGTTCATATCTGTACCACTTATTTTACCATCTGGTAAAACTGAGTTCCAACGCTCCCATATAGTTGTAGCTCCCATTGTTACTGGATATAACCAACTTGGGCACTTTTTATTTAATAATAAACTATAAGCTAATTCATTATATCCATTATCTGATAAAACTCTACATATATAAGGAGTTCCTACAAATCCTGTTTTTAAATAACCATTATCAGATTTTATTTTTTCTGCTAAATCTCTAGCTACTCTTTTTTCGTATCCTTTTGGTACTAAATCCATATATAAAGCCATAATATATGCAGTTTGATTTTTAAGTGCTAATCTACCATTACCTGTGAAATACTCAGAGATAATTGCTTTTTTAACTTCTTCTGATAAAATTTCATATTCTCTAGATAAAGCTTCTTTACCTAAAACTTTTGCTGCCTTAGATACTAATCTTGCTGAGTAACAATAATAAGCTGAGGCTATAAATGTATCTTCAGTTCCACCCTTTGGCAGATTAGGATTTTCTCCATCTAGTGCTAACCAGTCACCAAAGTGGAATCCACTATCCCAAAGTCTGTTACCATTTGTGTTGTCATCTTCTCTTTTTATATAATCAACCCAAGCTTTCATACTGTCAAATTGTTTTTCTAGTATAGTTTTATCACCAAAATGTAGATATGTATTCCAAGGTATTACAGTTGATGCATCTCCCCATGCACTTGAGCAACCTTGAGATATACTTATAACTGGTGCTACCATTGGTACCTGACCATCTCTTACTAATTGTTCTTGATAAAGATCATTTCCATACTTAGTAAAGAAAGCATACGTATCCATATTAAAACAAGCTGTTCCTGAAAATACTTGAGCATCTCCTGTCCATCCCATTCTTTCATCTCTTTGTGGACAATCTGTTGGTACATCTAAGAAATTACATTTTTGTCCCCACATAGCATTTAAGAATAATCTGTTTACTAAAGTATTGCTAGTTTCTATATGTCCCGTTTCTTCCATATCTGAATATAATACTTGACATACAAAGTCATCTGCTCTTAACTCACCATTATATCCTTCAACCTTCACATATCTAAATCCGTAGAATGTAAAGTATGGTCTAACTTCCACATCTTCACCATTTGATATATATATAAATTCGGCCTTAGCTGTACGTAAATTATCTCTATAGAAATTACCATCTTGAAGTAATTCTCCATATTGTAATTTTATTTCTTGTCCTTTAGGAGCATTATTTCTAAACTTAATCCAACCTACCATATTCTGACCCATGTCTAATACAGTTTCTCCAGCTGGAGTCTTAATTACTTCTATTGGTTTTATTTCTTCTTTTACTATTACTGGTAAACTTAATCTTTCAGAAATTTTATTATATGGTAATTCTATTTCACTAACTTCATAAGTTTTATCTGATTTAAAGGTAGCATCTTGCACTTCTCCATCATAGATTCCACTAAATTTAACTTTACTTTCCATACATTTCCAAGAAGTGTCTGATTTTATAATAGATTTAGTTCCATCTTTAAACTCCACTACTAAATCACAAAGTAGAGCAAATTTATCTCCAAATATTTCTGATTGTCCTCCATCAAAACCAAATCTTCCTTTATACCATCCATTACCAAGCATGACATCTATATTATTCTTACCAACTTTTAACTCTTTTGTTATATCGTAAGTTTGGTATTGTATGTATTTATCATAAGCTGTGCAATAAGGTGTAAGATATTCATTTCCTATCTTTTCTTCATTTATATATAATTCATATAAACCTAGACCTGTTATATATATACGAGCTTTTTCTATTTCTTTATCTATATTAAAATCCTTAAAGATTACTGGATGTATGTCTTTATTCATATTAGGAGTAATCCATCTACCTTCCCAAGGAGTATTTATTTTACCAGTTTCAAAATATGCCACATCACTAGTTGCGCTGTCCCCATTATTCCCCCATACTCTTACTCTCCAGTAATATCTAGTGCATGGTTTTAAATCTAGTTTTAATTCATATCCTAAACTATCTATATCCTCTTTTTTCCCACTATTAAAAACGATTTCTTGAAATTCATAATCTAATGATACTTCTATCTGAGCTGCTTCTTGTTTAGTTGAGTTAGTATCATCAGTTATAAAAGAAAGCATTACTTTTTTTAAATCAAATCCTACAGGATTTACAATTCTATTTGTCTTTAAATGTGTTATTCTCATATTTTTCCCCTATCTATATTAATTTTATATTCCTTATAAATCTTTCTTACTGTCTATTTTACCTTAAATTATTCATAAAATTAATAACTCTATTTGCAAAATTATTAACCTTATTTGCAATAGAGTTATTAAAGATATATTAATCTATCATATTAATTATTATTTATTCTATCTAAAGCTTTTTCTACTTCTTCTGTATCTTCAAATCCTGCCATATCTACTACAGTTCTTAGTAACATACCACTAAACATATTTTCTTCTTTATTTAATATTTCTATATTTAAATTTATTTTAGCAGCTGCTTTTTCTATTAACTTCTTTAACTCTAAAGATGCTTTTTCATCATTTAAAATATCTGATACTGTACTAGTCATAGTAAATTTTCTTCTAATTTTAGTAGTTGAATTAACTCTTACAGTTTTACTTAATCTTATATCTTGTGAAGAACTTCCTATTAATATTTCAAATTCTCCACTTTCCACATAATAGTCATTTATATCAAGATTATAGTAAGCAAATGATCTTTTATTTAATGTAAAAGTAAGCTCTTTTTCTTCTCCTGGATTAAGTTCAACTTTCGTAAAATCTTTTAATTCTTTATCTGGTCTTATGACAGTTGAAACTTTATCTCTTACATATAATTGAACTACTTCTTTACCCTTTACATTACCACTATTTCTAACTTTACAACTTACTTTTAAAGTATCCTTATCTTCTATCTCTTCTTTATCAAATACTATATCACTGTATTCAAAAGTTGTATAACTTAAACCATATCCAAATGGAAATAGTGGGATAATTCCTTTTTTATCATAATATTTATATCCCACAAAGTTACCCTCTGCGTAAGTTACTTCATCCAACTCTCCTGGAAAATTTAAATAAGAAGGATTATGACTTAATTTTTTTGGAAAAGTTTCTGCCAATTTACCAGAAGGATTTACTTTACCAAATAATAAATCAGCAATTGCTCCACCTAAAGCTTGACCTCCTAAATATCCTTCAAGTACTGCCTTAACTTTATCTATCCAAATCATTTCTATAGGAGCACCATTACAAAGAACCACTACTATATTTTCTTGCACTTTAGATATTTCTTCTATTAACTTAACTTGGTTAAAAGGCATATCCATATGTTTTCTATCATATCCTTCTGATTCATATCTTTCTGGTAAACCTACAAATACAACTACTACCTTACTTTCTTTAGATAAATTAATTGCTTTCTCAAATAATTTATCATCTATTTCATCCGAATTTATCTCAAATCCTTTGGCATATTTAATATTATCATTTTGTGCTACTTTTCTTATCTCATCTACAATCACATCTACCTTGTGGCAATTCACATGAGAACTTCCTCCTCCTTGGAAACGAGCTTTCTTAGCAAATTCACCTATAATAGCAATATTATCATTACTGCTTAGAGGAAGAATATTATCCTCATTTTTTAGAAGCACCATACATTCTCTGGCAACTTCTCTAGCTAATTGATGATGCTTTTCCACATCATAAGTTGCTCCCTCTTTTCGATTTTCTTCAGCTTTAAATATTATTGAAAGTAATCTTTCTACTGTTAAATCAAGAACCGATTCATCAAGTTTTCCTTCTTCAACAGCTTTGATTATCTTCTTGTCATTTACTATACTTTCACCAGGCATTTCTAAATCAAGTCCTGCTTTAAGTCCTTTTACTCTATCATTTACTGCTCCCCAGTCAGAAACTACAAAACCTTCATATAACCATTCATCTCTTAATATTTTGCTTAGTAAAAATTCATTTTCGCTACCATAAGTTCCATTTATTTTGTTATATGAACACATCACAGTCCAAGGTTTAGATTTTTTTATAGCACCTTCAAAGCTTGCTAAATAAGTTTCTCTTAAAGTTCTTTCATCTACTTTAGCACTTATAACCATTCTTCTATGTTCTTGATTATTAACAGCAAAATGTTTGATAGATGTTCCTACACCTTGACTTTGAACACCATTTATATGACTTGCAGCTATTTCAGATGAAAGATATGGATCTTCAGAAAAATACTCAAAATTTCTTCCACAAAGTGGAGAACGTTTTATATTAACTGCTGGTCCAAGTAGTATATGAACTCCTTCTTTTTGTGCTTCTTCCCCTAATGCAACTCCCACTTTTTCAACTAAATCTCTATCCCATGAGCAAGCTAAAGTAGCTCCACTGGGAAAACAAGTAGCCGCTACACTATCATTTATTCCTAAATGATCTTGTGATTCATCTTGACATCTTAATCCATGAGGGCCATCGGATAACTTTATTGATGGTATATTAAGTCTTTCTATGGATTTTGTATGCCAAAAATCAAGTCCTGAACAAAGACCTGCTTTTTCTTCTAAAGTCATTTTTTTAATTATTTCTTTTATATTTTTCATAATTCCCCCTAATTTATATAGATATAAGAATAATCCCAGAAGCTATTTGCCTTGGGATTATTACTAATTATTTAATTAAAGTTTTCACTGATTTCATTAAAATTTAATTTATCTGTACAATCAAATACTAAGTTTGCTTTTTTCATAGATTTTTCATTCCCAACACCTACAGAGTACATATTAGCTGAATTTATAGCATCTACTCCAGCTTCTGCATCTTCTATCCCTACACAGTTTCTTGGGTCTACATCAAGACCTTCAGCTGCCATTAAAAATATATCTGGCGCTGGTTTACTATTTTTACATTCACTTGCTGGTGCTATATAGTCAAATTTATCCAATATACCTAATTTTGTTAATACTGGTACTGCATTTTTACTTGCAGAAGCTAGGCCTATTTTAATATTGTTATCCTTTAAGTCATCTAACAATTCACTTATTCCAGGTAGTATATCCTTTGGTGTTATATTATTTATTAATGAAACATAATGATCATTTTTCTTAGTTGCTAATTTTAATTTTTCGTCTTCACTATAGTCATTTTGTTTATTTTCTAATTCTAAAATTCTTTCTAAGGACTCTATTCTACTTACACCTTTTAAAGTCTCATTAAATTCTCTATCAATATTTATACCTAAATCTTTACCTAGCTGTTTCCATGCAAGATAGTGATATTCAGCTGTATCAGTTATTACTCCATCTAAATCAAATATAAATGCTTTTATCATTTTACACCTCCTATAATCTAGCTCCCCAAACATTGCAAAATGGATCAACTGGACTTATTCCCTTAAATTCTGATTTGCCTGTGATTTTTTCTATTACCGCATCTACTATGTATTCACTTGAAGAATATCCATTGATAAATGTTTTTATCATTGGTACATCCACTAAATGATATGGATTAGCTAAAGATATAAACATAGTAGGTATATCTTTTACAAACCAAGGTGCATCTGCTGCCATTAAGTGTACCCAGTCAAGTCTTACAGTTGTTTGGTTACTTGCAGTTTCAACATTTGCCAAGTATATTACTAAGTCATATTTAGATTTAAGTTCATTTATACTTCCATTAAATACTTCTCTAAAATCTAGTTTTTTTCTATCAAATAAATCTACTTCAAATCCTAAAGCTTCTAATTTAGCTTTAAAACTATAAACTGCACTTTCACCATCTTTAAATCCACCATTATCTCCGTTTTCTAATATATATAATCTTACTCTTTTATGAGTACTTGCTGATATTGGTAGTAGATTTTGTGTATCTTTTATTAAAGTAACGCCCTTAGTGGCACATTCTCTTGCCCATAACTCATGTTCTTTACATTTTAATACTTTTAATTCTTCTTCTGGTTTTATTAAAGTATTATTTTTCTTAGCCTTATGTAATCCTAAACTTGCTTTAGTTGCCAGTATTCTAGTTACTGCTTCGTTGACTCTATCTTCAGTTAGAATACCATTTTCTATTCCTTTTAGCATAAATTCAAAATCTTCTTTAACATTTTTATTAAATAAGAACATATCACATCCTGAGGCTATAGATTTAGGTACTGATATTTCTCTTCTTTCTGCCACATTAAATCCTATCATTGGCGTAGCATCTGTTACTATAAGACCGTTAAATCCTAATTTTTCTCTTAATAAATCATTTAATAAAACTTTTGATAAGGTTGCTGGCATTATATCTTCATCTGCTATTTGAGGATTTACTTCTTTTTCAAAAGCAGGGAATATTATGTGACCTGCCATAACAGTTTGTACTCCTTGATCTATAAGTTTCTTATAAACCATTCCAAAACTATCTTCCCACTCTTTTACTGATAAAGAGTTTACGCTCGTAAGTAAATGTTGGTCTCTTTCATCAACACCATCTCCAGGGAAGTGTTTTATACATGCTGCCACATTACTTTCTGATATACCACTAATGTATGATTTTGCCATTTTCAAAACTGTATGAGGATTAGACCCATAGGTTCTCACATTTGTAATAGGATTTCTATAATTCATATCTATATCAATTATTGGTGCAAAAGCCCAGTTACATCCAACACTACTTCCTTCTCTACCCGCTACTAAACCTAGTTTATAAGCCATTTCTTCTTCACCAGTAGCTGCTACTAACATTTGTTTGCCAAGCTCTGTTCCATCTACTGCAATTCCATTTCCTCCTGCTTCTAAATTTGCTGATAAGAGCAGTGGTATTTTAGAATTTTCTTGTAATATTTTATGAGTGTTTCTAATATTTTCACCTTTTGCTGGTCTATACATCATTCCACCAGGCTTTATATTTTTTAAAAATTCTTTTAATTCGTCTTCATCATCAGTGCTTCCTACTGGACAAAATAACTGTCCTATTTTTTCATTTAAATCCATTGAGTCTAATGTTTCTTCAACCCATTTTATATCTTCATCATTTAAATAAAACGGTTTCTCTCTTAAATTAATCATCCTTTTCCCCCAATTATTTATACAATAAATTTTTCTAATATCTTAATCAATTAATTAAATTATATAATTTTAAATCTTCATTTTATTTCCCTTATTTATCCTTCTTGTTACCTTTTCTTAACTAATATTAATTGAATTTATAAGTTATAATTCTATATTTTTATTAAAAAAAGATAATTTATTACCATAATCACCTTAAAGATCAACATATTTTTACAAAAATAATAACCAAGTATTATTACTTCTAGATTTTCATAATACTTGGTTAAAAAACTATTTTCCGTATACACTCATTACATCTTTTTTCTTGATAAATATACTTACATTATTCCAACGTACTCTACATAACTCTGGTGCCTTAGGATCTTCATTTTCTATAAAAGGATGATTTAGTTTATCTTCTATAATTGCGTCTCCATTATAAATATGACTAACTAATTCTATGGCATCATCTATATAAGATAAGGCAATAGGTCCTCCATTATGACTTGGCAATAAATATTTTATTTTATCACTTAATGTTTTAATATTTTGATTATTCTTTTTAAAATTATCTAAACGAGCCTTTACGTCATAAGGTGCATCTGGGTTATTAGAGTTATCAAATAATAAAACTTGAGCACACTCCAATTCATCTCCACAGAAAAACATTCCATGAGTTTCATCAAAGAAAAATAAACTACTATTGCAGTGAGCAGGTAATACATCTATTACTTTTACACTACGCTCTCCCAGTTCAATAGTATCATTATCTTTTAAATACTTTTTATGATAGTTTGGATGTGGTAACTTTGATATATTACAAGGTAACTTTCCTTTAAGAGAAGTCTCATCTATCTTCTCACCTTCACTCATATAAACTTCTTCAAATTCACCATTTCCTCCAGCATGATCTGGATGATAATGAGTATTTACTACTATTATTGGCTTATCTGTTAGTTTCTCCACATATTCTCTTAAGTTGCCAGCTCCCCAACCTGTATCTATAAGTAAGGCTTTTTCTTTTCCTTCTAATAAATACATATTTTGTGAGCCATTCATAAAATTAATCACCCAAGTATTATAATCTATTTTCCAAGAAGTATAACTTCCAAAAAACTCTACTAAATCAGGTTTATTCATCTTATTTTCTCCTTAATATATATATTATAAAAAGGTTTGCCACAGGAAGACAAACCTTCTTTATTTATCAATAACTTATTATTTATTTTTAATCATTTGCAATCATTTTAGATTTCATTTCTTCTATCTCACCATAATATTTTTCTATTGGATAGAATTTTAAGCAAAGCACAACTACTGCTGCAGTTATTGCTGGTGCACCAAATCTTAAGAAGTTTATTCCTATTAATGCTATTTGTGGTTGTTGTCCTACTGCTCCTGCTATATATCCTGTAATAGCTAGTACTGCAAGTATTCCTGAATTTGTTACTGTATTACCACATTTTTGAGCAAATCCTTTAACTGCTGCTATAGTACCGTTTAATGCTACACCTTCCTTTAACTGTATAAAGTCTATTACATCATTAACTAATACGTTAACTAAAGCATTTCCCATTGATGCTATACAAGTTGCTAAGAATGAACCTATAAACAAGAATGTTATATTTTTCCCAAAGAAGAATAATAATGCATATAATACAAATGATGCTCCTTGAGTAACTATTAAAGCTTTTTGTCCAGTTTTAAATATTTTTAAAGCTATCGGCATAAGAACTACCATTGATATCAATGCTCCTATTGATATAACCCCCATATATGCAGATATTAAGTCTGGTCTAACCATGTAATACATTATGTAATAAACAGATGCAGAGAACATTAGCCCATATCCAAGAGATGCTAAACACCATACTAAAAGTACTGGTAATAACTCTTTGTGTCTCAATAATCTTTTTAAATCATGTACTATAGGTCTTTTTTCAACTTTAGGTAAGTATTTTTCTTTTGATGTTGCAAATAATACCCAGAAAGATATTACTCCTAGTACACCATATATAAACATTAGTGGAACATAATTTCCGCCAAATATTGCTGTTAATTGTGGTGTAAAAGTAGATGCCACTGTAAATGAAAATGCACAAAATCCTGCTCCAGCTGCAACAACTTTATTACGCTCTCCATTATCTCTTGTTACTGTAGGTAATATAGCCATTTGTGGCATTGTAAGAATAGTTGTCAACATTCCATAACAAATATATATTGCACCTATGTATATAACTTTTTGGTTCATAGTTAATCCTGGAGGATTATAGAATATTAAAGTAGATACTATTAACATTAATACTGGAAATATTGTGAAGTATGGTCTATATCTTCCCCATTTTGTATGTGTTCTATCTGCTATAGTTCCCATTATTGGGTCATTTATAGCATCCCAAAGTGTTGCTATAAACATTATTGCTGATGCTGTAGCTGCTGGTATTCCAATTGTATCTGTCATATATACAGAAAAATAACTTCCTAATGTTGCAGCTATCATCATGAATCCTCCATTGATTGAAGTAGCATGAGACCACATAAAAGCCTTACTTACTTTATCATCTGATTTTTCGATTTTAATTGCTTCATTGCTTATCATAATAAATCCCCTCTCTAATAATTATAATAATTTCTTTTTTAACCCTCTATATTTTACAAATATATAAAGTTCTTAGTCACCAGAATCTATATTTTTTATTTTCTTTGGTAACCTTTTCTATAATATAATTATACAAACTATGATATTTTTTTTATTTCCTTTTATTCCCCTCTTTTTTGTCTTTTTTTCACTTGAAACGCCTTGAAAACATTTTCTTGAAGTGTATTATGATAAATTTTGACTATTTAAAGATTAAATTTTAACATATTATCTCAAAAACAAATATATACCCCATCTATATGAGGTATATACTTTCTATCTATAGGACTTCACAAAAGAATAAACTTTCACTTCATGGGGATTTAATTCTTCTTTTATAATAAATTCTTTATCTATATTTGTAGTAAATTTTCTTTTATAAGGTACAGATGTATTATTTATATATTCTATATCATCAGAATCTAGATAATCAGGAGCTCCCATGTTTATCCAGGTATCAAAGCTACTGCCATGTTCTTTACTAATACTATAGCTTGTCACATTATAATTTCCATCTTTCTCAAAATTAGATAATTTTAAATCTATATTAAATATTTTATCTATAAAAACATTGTATCTTTCTTTTATACTAATATTAGAAACATCTGACATACAGTATATTTTATCAAAGTGACAATAGTTATATAAGTAAACTGTATAACCTTTGAAATCTTTTGCTATATAATACCCATCACCTTTATCTACAACTACTTGGCCCAATTTATTTAACATTTTAAATGCATAATAAGCACTCTTTTTAATATTATTATGAGTAATTATCCCCAGTCCTCCATGGAATATATGTTTATCTATGATAAATTCTTCTATATGATCTGACATAGCCCAATATCCAAATCCATTTACCTTATCCATATTCTCTAAAATATTTTTTACTATATAACTAGATTTGTACAGGGTGTCATTGGTCAAATCCCTGTGAGATATTGTAGAGTTCCATTCTGTCAAAAATATTTCCACATTATTTAAATTACTTTCTGATAGTTTATTTTTTACCATATCTATAATATCACTTAGATAGTTAATATTTTCATCTATCATTAAACCTTTTTTATGACTAAAATCATCTTCTATATTAAATACTTCATTAGGATAAGTATGGAAACTTATAAAATCTGGCTCACATTTATTATCTATACAATACTTTATATATCTTTCTAGCCACTTAGTTTGTTTAATAGTCATAGAAGATATGGATGGCCCCCCTACTCTTATACTTTCATCTATTTCTTTTATTACTTTATAAGTTATTTCATATAAGTCATAGTACTCTTCTTCACTACCAAACCAGAACTCTTTAATATCTGGCTCATTCCATACTTCAAAATACCAGCTTCTTACTTCTTCTAATCCATATCTATCTATACAATGTCTTACAAACTCGTTAATCATAAATGCCCATTTCTTATAGCTTTTAGGCGGACTTGTAACACTTTTATTATAAAATAGTGTTTTGGTCTTATATTTTGCCAAAGCACTTGGCATAAAACTAAGTTCCACAAAGGGTTTTAAATTAACACTTTTTAGAAAATCAAATAATCTATCTACATAATGAAAATTATATTCAACAGTGCCATCTTCATTTTCTTTATAAACCATCATCTCATCATCAAAAATGCCATGGAATCTAATATATCTAAATCCTATATTTGCTTGAACTTCTCTAATTTGATTTTGAACCGTATCTAACAGGCCTTCTTTCGCTTTACCTATAGTCATCAAATTTTTCCAATTATTTTTAATCTCTGATATATTTTTACTTAAATCAACCTCAATTTTTTTTCTAATTCTTCTTTCCATATTTTCTATATTGTCATTATATTTCTGTTCTTTTAAATAAGTAAAAACTTCTTTAAAGTAATTATTTGTATCAACATCTAGATAGTTTTGAGTAATTTTTTCTCCTTTATCACTTATAAGTGATTTGTTTAACTCTTTTATTTTCTTTCTATAACTATTAGGTGTTTCATGATAATTACTTTTGAAAAAACTAATGAAAGATTTTACATTTGGAAAACCACTATTAAATGCTATATCTGTAATAGAATCATCAGAATTAATAAGCTCATTTACTGCATATTCTAACCTTACCTTACTTACATAGGTAGAAAAGTTAATTCCCATATGTTTTTCAAAAAATCTTGATAGATACTGTGGTGTAAGAAACTCTATTTCTGCCACCTTACTTAGAGAAATATCATTATTAAAGTTTTCTTTTACATAGTCCATAATTCTCACTAATCTATCAAAATGCTTATTTCCTAAATTTATACTTTTTTCACTTTTCTCAACTTTAAAATTATTTACTAATATATAAACTAATTCAAATAATAAAGAGTTTATCTTTAATTGATATCCATCAAAACATTTATTATAAATCCAAACTATTTTAGCTAATATATGTCTAATAATATCAAACTCTGATAAGTTATTACTTTTATCTATTTGTATACAATCAAATTCTATGTTATCAATATCTTTATATACATTTTTTATAAAATCATATTCAATCTGCGCCATAATAACTGAGTTATTGCTATCAGCACTTAAAGAATGTATCTTATTAGAATTTATAACAAATATAGAATCTTTCTTTAGAATATATTTTTTACCGTCATATATAATCTCTACTGTTCCTGATAATACAAACAGTATCTCTATACTAGAATGCCAGTGATTAGCAACAGCTCCCACACTATGTAAAAGCACATTTATCGGTAAAGTATTCTCAAACTTTATCATTTCATATGTTGTCTTCATTTTTTCTCCCCACAATTAAACAATTTTTTTGTTTACCTTACGATAGTCTTTTGGTGTCATATTATATTTAGCTTTAAAAATTTTATAAAAATATGTTAAATTCTCATACCCAACTTCTTCAATTATCTGCGTTATCGGCATATTAGTGTAGATTAATAATTCAGATGATTTAGCTAATTTTTTCTCTTGTAAAAGTTCTTTAAATGTACAATTTAAATGCTTTTTAATTAACTTACTTATTTTATAGTCGCTTTGCTTTAGTATATAAGATATTTGAATTAAACTTCCATCTCTATAGTTATCATCTATATATTTTAAAATCTCTATAATCATTTTTTTCTCATAATTATCTCCAGAAAATACATCTATATCATCAGAACATTTTACTAATTCAACTAACAATAACCCTACTAGAAGTTTTGTCTTAGCTTTACTTACTATACCTCCCTCATACAATTCCACTATTATACTTTCAACTATATCTTGTATTTCTTTATTTTTTGAAACCTTAAAATGTATATATTCTCCATCACTACAATTGGTATATAGAGTACTCATTAAAAAGTTAATTACTGGGTTATCGTTTTCCAAAAGAGATATTATATAATCGAAAAATTCTGGTTTAATAATAAAGTTTATAATTATATGTTCTTCTTTGCTAGCTTCCAATTCATGTGTAATATATTGATTTAAAAATAGTAATTCTCCTTCTTTTAAATGAATTTCCTTTCCAGCAATTTTTTGTTTTAACTCACCTTGATATACGTAATTAAACTCTATAAAATTGTGCTTATGTTCTGGAAATTTTACAAATCTGGTATGCTTTCTAATATGTATCAATTCGCCAGTATTTAATAGTTTATTACTATCCACTATAAATTGACTGTTGTCTGTATAAAGTTCTTTATTTATTTCTTCTGAATTATATAATAGTATTGATTCTTCTTCTGTTAATTCTAGTAGTTTATTATGAATACTTTCTTTCATTATGCTCCCCTTTATTTACTGCGTATTTAATTTACATTTATTATATTATTTAAAATAAATTAATTAAATAATATAATAATTTTATTATAAGTATATTTTTTCATAATAAAAAACTCCCATATCAAAAGATATAAGAGTTTTTCATTAATATAATTGGTTGCGGAGATAGGATTTGAACCTATGACCTTCGGGTTATGAGCCCGACGAGCTACCAGCTGCTCCACTCCGCGTTATTATTTTTTATTTCTAATATAAGCATAGCACATAAATTTTAATACCACAATCATATTATAAAAATAATTCAAAAACACCTTGTAAAAATTCCAAGGTGTTTTAATTTCTATATTATATTTAAATGTTTCATGGCATATTCTATACCATCTTCATCTATATCTTTAGTCACAAAAGTAGCATTTTCAAATAACTGAGGATTTCCATTTCCCATAACTACACTATTTGTAACTCTATTTAACATATCAATATCATTATTGCTATCACCAAAGGCATAGCTATTTTTATCATCAATATTAAAGTGATTTAATACAAAATCTATACCTGTTGCCTTAGAGTGTCCTTTTGGAACCATTTCTCCTCCACCGTTTCCATGGTCTATAAAATCAAATAATTCCTTAGTAAAATCACAAAAATCTTGTAAATATTCATTATCTTTATATTTCATATACATTTTATCAAACTCAAGATTTTCATCTTCGTATCTTTTTACTGGATAATTATTTTGTATAAAATCAGTTAACATGGCATCTGTAGATGTATCTCTATTGTAATATACTGCCTCTCTACCTTCTAAGACCACATCTAAATCATATTCTTCTATTTTATTTATTATCTCAGCATATTTACTTTTATCAATATCATTTGAATAAATAACTTCTCCATCAACTTCTATATAACTTCCGCATCCACATATATATCCGTCAAATCCTAAGTCTTTAATTTCTTTATTTATCACAGAAATAGTCCTTCCTGTATTTATAAAAATAAGATGACCATTTTCTTTAGCCTTTCTTACTGCCCTCTTTGCACTTTCTGGTATAGTCAATGTTCTATGAGATAAAAGTGTTCCATCTATATCAAAAAATAATATTTTTCTATTCTCCATAATGTCCTCCCAATTGTCGAATTTTGTGATTTATATTATACCATAAAAAATTTACTATTTAGATGACATTTGTCATTTATTTCGGTGATTTATACATATTATACAATTTGATTACATAAGTTAAATTAATATTTCCACTTATTACATTTTCTAATATGATTATTTTATCTGGTATGTTCTCCAAACAATTGTAAATAACTTCTCTAAATTTTATTTAATTTACAAATATTTAATTATAAATATGTGATATTATAGATAAGAAGATAAAATAAACTTATCTAGATTGGAGAATTATAATGAAGGATAAATATATTATTTATTTTATTAGTAGAACTAAAGCTAATATGATAAAGTTTATTGAAAATAAATTAAAAGAAAATGATTTGACAGAACTTATCCCAACTCATGGCAATATTCTTACAGCTCTTTATGAAAGCGATAAAAAGCTTACTATGAAAGAGATTGCTCAAAAAATAGGTAAAGATAAGTCTACTGTTACACCTTTAGTAAACAAACTTATACGTTTAGGATATATTGAAAAAGAAAAATCTAGCACAGACAAACGAGTTACTTATATAAGTTTAACTTCAAAAGCTAGAGATATTGAAGATAGATTTAATTTTATATCTTCTCAAGTTAAGGAAACTGCTTATAAAGATTTTACAAAAGAAGAAAAAGAAGAATTTTTAAGATTGCTTAGAAAACTTAATTCTAACTTCAAAAATGAAAACTTAAAATTTGAAAAATAAAAAATGCCTCAAAATAAGAGGCATTTTTTTATATAAGCTTAATCTATAAATGTTATTACATCTTCAAGAGGTTTACGAGGTGGTTTTGCTGGTGTGTCATCTTCGCTAACTCCTAAAGCTATCATAGACATTAATTCAAAGCCTGGTTTTTCGAATCCTATTAGCTCTTCTAATTCAGCTTTAGCATGAGTAGGTCCTGTCATATAACAAGTTCCATATCCCATTTCTGTTGCTGCTAATAAGAAGTTTTCCACAGCAGCTCCTATTCCTTGAGCAGCTGATTGAGCTGATACTAACATATCTAATACTTCTTTAGATGCATTATTTTCTTTTAGTATTTTATATTCTATCATTTTGTATTCTGAACCATATACAATTACTACTGCTGGAGCATTTCTAAAACATGTGTAGTATTTTATAACGCTCATGTGTATTTTTCTATCTTTTTCAGTTTTTGCTATTTCACCTAATCTTTCATGGCTTGCTGTTACTATATCAGCCATTTTATTTATTAATTCACGATTAGTTACTACGACGAAGTTCCAGTTTTGTTGATGTTTTGGAGAAGGAGCTTGAGTTGCTGCTTCTAACATTTTTAATATGTCTTCTTTTGGTACTACTTCATCTTTAAATTTTCTTACACTTTTACGTGCATATATTGCTTCTATTGTATTCATTTTTTCTCCTTAAACCTTATATAGTTTGACGTCAAACTAATTTTACAATAAAAATATTTTCGTGTCAAATCATTTTATTTTACAGAGTTTTAGTAGTTAAGTTTTTATTTATCTTATAATTTTCATCTATTATATTATATTTAACTAAAGTAGATAATATATGATTTATATCATCCTTTAATTTTTCATCTGTATATCCAGATTTTATAAATTTACTTCTTATCTTTTTATAAAATTTATCTTTATTAAAATTATCCTTAGTATATATAAAGTTCAACATAGTTTCTGTTAAATCATTATATTCCAACTTAAATACACTATAAATTCTCTTAACATTAGAAATAATATTAATTAAGTTGTATTTACTTTCTATATCTTCAAAGCCATCTATCATTACATGTAACATAAAAGTAATAAATTCAGTTAAATCAAATCCGTTTCTTTCAATATTTTTCAAATGATTATAATATTTAGCTCTTCTATCTGGCAACATATATGATAATGAAAATAAGTTATAATTACTCAACCCTTTAGATACTAAATAAAGATACGAATAAGCTCTTCCTGTTCTTCCATTTCCATCTATAAATGGATGTATGTATACAGTTAATTACTTATATAACTTGATTATACATGGATTTTAAGCAAAATAAAAGCCAGTCTTATGACTAGCTTTCAATACTTTTAATTTAATTTTAATTAAGCAAAACATTCAACTTTCTCTTTAACAGACTCTAAATTTTCCCCTTGAGATGCTATAACATTTTTATACCAGAAATATGAATCCAATGGAAAGTATTAATTACAAAAAGTGTCATCATACCATATTTTAGTATGATGACACTTTTGTATTTTAACCAGCTTCTTATTTAAATTTCTTCTATTTTACACTTATGCTCTTTTTCCTTTGAATTATAACAAATAGCAACCGCTAAAACTTTTTTATTTTTATTTTCCTTTTTAAATGTCTCTATATACTCTTTAGACTTTATTTGATTTATTGCAACATCTACATCTTCATCTTTTTTTAATTCAACAATAAAGGCCGTATCATTTCTTCTTCTTGGATGGAAAGTAAAATCAGCATATCCCTTAATGCCTTTTCAAATTCTTTCATTAGTTCTTTATTGGGAATTTTTAAATATCCATCATAATAAGATAAAAATCCTAAAACTATCATAGCTGAATAAATTTCTTCCTTCGTTCGAGGCTCACCTGTATTTGTCCAATAACTTTCACAATAATCATTTTGAAGTGCTTTAACTACAGAACGAGGATTATATATTTTTATGCCCTTTGCAGTTAAGTAGCCATTATACCAGGATTCTAAATCTTCAAATTTAATTTCTGAATTCTTGTCAACTAAATTTATAACTTCTTTTTCTGTAAATCCAAAGAATTCACCAAATTGTCTATCCTTTAAAAAAGTATGCTCATCAAACATATTAAGAGCAGAACCACTGGAATATTTTTTAATTGGTAAAACTCCTGTCATATAGCAAAATAACACATATGGTTGATCTTTTAATAGATTTCTTAAAAACTCCAAGAAGTTATTTTGATTTTCTTCAAAAAGATTATTATTAAAAATATAAATCTTGAATCAAATGATTTTGAATAATAAGCTCCTAACATGTCAATTACACTGGATTTCCCAAATCTTCTAGGCCTAGTTATACATAGATAGTTGTTTGTAGTATTTATTAACTTATTAGTTTTTTCTATTATCATAGATTTATCTACAAAATTTTCCGTATTCACCAATCTTGTATAGTTTTCTAAAGGTTTATTTGTGTTTATGTATAATGTCATAGTATCCCTCCCTTCATACTAAACTAAATATTTATACTTATTTATTTTCATTTTTATCTAATTTAAATTAATTATAACATATATATTAGGTTGTAATTATTTTCTTTTATAATCATTTATTATATGTCCATTTTTATACCGTTATTTCTTAGCCATAACTTTCTAACTTCATAATCAGGCATTACAGCATAAACCCTGTTCCAGAAATCCTTAGAATGATTCTTATACTCCATATGGCACATCTCATGTACTACAATATAATCCAGTACAAAAACAGGTGCCATGACACATCTCCAGTTAAAAAGTAACTCATTCTTAGATGTGCAACTAGCCCATCTTTTCTTTTGCTCTTTAACCTTAACAGTAGTTACTTCATCATTAAAATAACTACTATAATATGATACTCTTTCCTTGACCTTAGCTAAAGTTTTCTCCCTATACCAGTTTTCCATAGCTTTTTTAATTAAATCTTCATCTTTAGTATAAGTATTTACTACAAACTTACCTTGAAATAACTTAACCGATATATTATCTATATTTTCATCAACCCTTATATCAAGAGAGTAATTTCTACCAAGATACATATAGCTTTCTCCACTTACAGCTTCTCTCTCAATCTTTGTATCATTTATAAATTTAGATTCATATTGCTTAGATACTATCCACCCTGCTCTACTTTTTACTTTTTCTATTACATCTTCAGTAGCAGTTCCAACTGGAACTATTACCGTAACTTCTCCAGTTGTTTCCACTTCTATACTCATAGTTTTTCTTTTTCTATATATTAAATTAAAAGTAATTATTCTACTTCCATAATCAAATTTAAGCTCCATATCTTACCTCTAATCTACTTGTTTATAATGAATTTTTGCTAAGTTCAACATTTGATCCTTTAATACTTGTATTTTTGAAATAGTCTCTTCTCCATAAATTTCTCTTATTTTCTTAGATTTTGTTAATATAAACATATATATTTTAGTTTGGACTTGTGATATCTTAGTTTGATTTTCACTCCAATCCATCATATACCATTCCGTTCTCATTTTATTATCAAATTCTTTAGCAAACTCTTTAGCAAATTCTACAGCTTCATCAGAAATATATATTGCCTCTTCTTCTTTTGCCTTTTCACTATTACCATCTTCTAAAACTTTTCTTAAAGTCTCAAATATGGCGAATTCTTCTTTACTTAATCCTAAATCACTGGCATCTTCTTCTTCACCAGTTTTTAATTCTCTATCTATAAAGTCTTTAAGTCTTGCTTTCTTTTCCGTCCAGTCATTGCTAGTTTCTTCTAATATCTGCATTAGTTTTTCAAATAAACTCATATAGTAAACTGGATTTTCATCCATTTTAATATTTATTACATTCTTGGCAGCATGTTCCATAGTTGATGCTACTGCTTCATCAGACATATTTTCTTCAATCTTAGTTTGGAAGTCTGATTCAAATAATGTAATTGGAGTTATCCAAGAAATTACACCATTAGACTCTAAGTGCTTAGAAATTATTTCTTTAACTTTTTCACCACAATCAGAAATATCAAGCTTCTTCTCAGGATTATATCTCATCTTAGCAGCAGCTCTTATATAAGATAACCACTTCACATCATTTAATATATCCTTACTTACTTTTCCAGGCATAAGCATTTCTACAGCACCTACAAATCTTTTATAAGCAACTTCAAACTCTGCCCTCTTATCTTCTAACTCCAATCTTTTTGTCAACTCATCTATATTGTTTTTATCACATCCTGCAAAAATCCTCATAATATTTTCACGATAACTCATCATTTCATCATATATACTATCAAGGGACTCCATAGGTCTTCCCAGTTCATCTTTATCAAAAATAGAAAGTGCTTCTTCTAAGAAATCTAATACTCCATAATAATCCACCACATAACCACACTTCTTGTTATCACCACAAGTTCTGTTAACTCTGGCTATGGCTTGTAGTAGAGTGTGCTCTTTTAGAGGTCTATCTAAATACATAACTTGCTCAATAGGTGCATCAAATCCAGTAAGCAACATATCCTTAACTATTAAGAAACATAATTTACTTTCATTAGTATTTTTCTTAAATTCTTTTATAATATCTTCTTGTTCCTTGCTTGTAGTATGATGTTCTTTTATATGAGGTAAATCTTTTTTAGAACCAGACATAATAATTCTACACTCTAAATCTTCACCCATAATTTCTTTCATATGATTATTTATAGCATTATTATACTTCACACAAGCTTCCCTAGATACACAAACTATCTGCGCTTTAAATCCATTAGGATAAATATACTCTTTGTAATGACGTAGTATATCTTTAGCAATTTCATCTATTCTTTCATCTGCTTCTACCACACTTTTCTTATTTGCATATTTAGTTTTAATAGCTTCCTTTTCTTCATCACTTCTATCAGCAAACTCTTTTTCAAATATATCTTCAAGAGTATTATCTTTTATATGTAAATCTGGTTTTCTTCCTTCATATACAATCTTTACAGTAGCACCATCAACTACAGCATCCTTAATAGAATACTTATCTATATAAGAACCAAAAGTTCTAGGTGTAGACTTGTCCTCTTTATCAATAGGCGTTCCAGTAAATCCTATAAAAGTAGCATTAGGAAGGGCTACTCTTAGATTAGCAGCAGTAGAGCTATATTGACTTCTATGTGCCTCATCACTCATAACGATTATATTTTTCTTATTAGATAAAATCTCATACTCTTTTTCCATAAATAATCCACCAAGGGATTCACTTTCCTCACTACTTAATCCATTCATAGATTTTTCTTCTTTTTTACTTTGAAATTTTTGTATAGTCGTAGTGACAACTTGAGCATTAGAATTTCTAAGTAATTCTTTCATCTTCTCAATACTATCAGCTCTCACTGGTGTAGTATTAGTTAAATTATTCTGGAAAGTTTCAAATATCTGCTTATCTAAATCAGTTCTATCTGTAATAATTACAATTGTCGCATCACTAAGTTTTTTAGTATTTCTAATTTTTCTAGCTAAAAATACCATAGTAAGAGATTTTCCAGAACCTTGGGTATGCCAAACTACTCCTCCTTTTTGTATAGGTGTCTTTCCTTCTTGTATTCTTTTTATAGCTTTATTAACTGCTCTAAATTGTTGGTATCTACATACTTTCTTAATTTTAGAACTACTTCCTTTGTCCACATCATATACAATAAAGTTCTGCATGATATCAAGAATGTTTTCTTTTTTAAATACTCCTTGCAGTAGTATGTTTTGAGGAATTTCTTTATAATCTGCTACTTCTTCATTTTTCATAGGATAAGCATCTTTCCAAGATACATAATGTTTGTATCCACTACTTATAGTTCCTATAAAAGCATTATATCTATCCATTATTGCTGTAATAAAGTTGGTATAAAATAATCTTTCAGCACCTTCTGTATAGCTTTCTTCTCTAAGATTCATATATCTTCTTAGTTGCTGAAAAGCCTCTGTTTTTCCTATATTTTCATCAGAGTTAGCTCCTTTGAAAGGAGATTTACATTCTATAACTGCTATTGGCATACCATTTATAAATACAACTATATCAGGTATTATATTTTCATGGTCTCCATGTACTTTAAATTGATTAACAACTAAAAAATCATTGTTATCTATATTATCAAAATCAATAAATTTTACTGTTATTGATTCCTTTTTATTATCTATTACCTCTTCTACTGTTAGCTGTAAATTTACTATGTAATCATAAATTTTTTCGTTTATTTCAAGTAAACCACTGACAAGATTATCTGGCCTTTGTAGTATTCTTATTATTTTATTAATATTATCTTCACTAATTTCTGGATTTAACTTTTTTAGTGAAGTAAACATACTATTATATAAAATTACTTCTTTAAAAGATTCTCTCTCACCACTTTCTGGTGTTAGTTTTTTTCCATCTATATATGAATATCCTAAGGATTTAAAATAGTCTATTGCTGGTTTTTCTACTAGTGTATATTCATTTCCGAGACTCATGGTATCCCCCCTTGTTTTTTGTTTCTTAGATATATTTTAACATATTTTATGTATAAAAAAAGGTATTGCCTAGTTTAGGCAATATATTTACATATATTACGTTTTTTATCATATATATTATCTAAACTTATCTATTTCATTTCTTATCTATGTATCGTATACTTTATAAGTAAAGCTTTTGTTATAGAATAAATGAAGAAATACTATGTATATATGTTTAAAAATAATTTAGGTGAAATAATATATATTGGACAGACAAAAGATTTGGATAGACGAATGAAAGAACATTTTATTGGTGATGGATATTTAAAAGACGATATATATACAGATGTCTGCTGTATAGAATATATAATCTTAGATAGTCCTGTTCTGATGAATATAGCAGAAATCCATTATATAAATTTATATAAGCCTAAATATAATATAAAATATAAACATCCAGTTGAGTATGATGGAAAAGCTTTTGATGATAGTGGTTTTAAAATTCATTATTATAATCTATGGTATATTGTGAAACAAAACACTTGGCATATTCTAAAAAAATAGATAAATCAACTAAATTACTTCCTAAAAGATATGATACTAATAACATTACTATAGAAGATGATTACTGTTTAAATATATTTATTAATGAATATCTGACTATAACTGACAATAAAAGTGATTTTATCACAATTAGTGAATTATACAATCTATATACTAAAACTATAAAAGATAAAAGAGTACGTGCTACTAGAAAAGTATTTACTAATAAACTTAAAAATATATACAAATTTGATTCCCGTGTAAAGCGACTTCCTGATAACAAGACATATAGATGCTTTGTTGGAGTAAAATTAAAAATACTATACTAAAATTAATAAAAAAGAACTTGATACAAACTATCAAGTTCTACAATGTGCAATCATCCTATTCAATGTATTTTTCAGCACTTACCAATTATCCCCAAATCCATCTATAAATTCTAAATTATTATGTATTATACATTCCCCATCTTTATATAACCAAGGTAATTGATACTTGCATCCATAGTGATAATGTCCATCTTCTTTTTTTAATCCAACAGTATATTCATTTTCATCATCATAATCTGCATATCCAATATCTTCAGCAATTAAGTTAAGTTTGATATATTTTTCAAACATGCCTTCAATTAATTGATTTATTCTTTTAGGATGATATCCACCTATTATAGTTTCATTTTCTTTTAGCTTTATTCTCACAAATTTATTAACAATATTTCCTACATTATAATTTCTATTTAGTATATTTTTATACATTACTGGATATTTTAATTTTAAAGTTATCATTATAGCGTATATATAGCTTACAACTAGAACATATATACCTTCTCGTTCTTTATCATCATTAAATATGTCTATTAACGGTATTAATATTTCTATATAATAATAGGATTTGTCTATATCTCTTAATGATAACTGATTATTTATAAATGATTCCTTTAATAGTACTTTAAATATATCTGTATTTCTATATCCTTGGAATACAATTTGATTTTTATTATCTATATACTTTCTTATGTCTAAACTTGGTAATCTATAATCTAAATCAAAAAATCTTCTTAAATATCCTATAGTATCCATTCCTTGCCCATACACTGTAGATACAGAATAGGATAATTGCTCTTTATCTATAGATATAATAAATACAAAATTTTCTATATCAAATATATGTTTTATAACTTCTAATAATTCTATTGCAAATGTAGGTCTGCATCTATCAAGTTCATCTATAAAAAATACTATTTTCTTTCCTGATTTGTTTTGATACTCTGACATTTCTTGTTTAAAATCTGCTCTCATTTTTTTACTATCGCATACTTCTTTAACTGATATATCGCCTAATTTATTTATTATCTCGAGAACTTGTTCTTCTGAATGATCACCCAATTCTATTTTATCTAAATCTAAAAAACCTGCTGTAGCTACTTTCAAGCCCGATTTGACCCCAAACTTAGCGACTGATTTTAATTTAGATTTTGCTAAATCCCACTTTTTCTTTAATTCACTATCTTCTTCCTTTATTTGTTGCTCTATTTCACAAAAAATAGATAGTAGCGGATCTTTTGTATAATCATGTTCCCATGCATTAAAATATAAAGTCTTAAATTTTGTATTATAACTTTCATCCTTATCTAATAAATTTTTCCACATAGTTACAAAGGTAGTCTTTCCTGTTCCCCATGCTGAATCTATTGACATAACAAGTGATGAACTTTGAGCTTCTATTATTTTTGTTAAATTTTCCGCTATTATTTTTCTGTTATAAATATCTTGTTTAAATGAAGTTAAATTATTATCTGTCCCCATATAGTCTCCTTTTTAATTTTGTAAGTTTATATATCTGATATAAAGAAATCAATAAATTCTCGTCCAAATTTTGAAATCTGAAATGAATCTTTTTTATCAATTCTTTTAAAAGATTTTAAATTAGCCTTCTTACCTTTAGATATCTTTTCCAAATAATCTTGCATATTTAATATATTATTATAAAGGTCATCTATTTTCTTTTCTCTTTTTGTTGTTAGAACACCTAGCATAGCTAACTTTTCTCTAATTGCATCATATTGGTCATAATCTATATTATACTCTTTAAATATATCATTTAAAGTTTTACCACTTTCAGTGAATGGATTGTAACTTTCATAATATAATTTTAAAATATCTATATCTATAATTCTTAAATCTTTCAAAGTATCATAGTAAGTTAATACAAAATCTTCCTTAATATGGCTTACTTGTGATAAATTTATAAAACCATTTGTAATATATTTTATTTTTTCTTCTTGAACTTCATCTAAGACATAATTACTAACCAAACCAAAATACTTATCTCTGAATTCTCTATAATTTTCTGGAGTCATATTTTTAAGTCTTTCTTCCAATACTTATACTTTAGATTTTATTTCTTCCATAAATTTTATAAACATCTTTTCTTGTCTCTTTTGTTTATATGATAAATAAGTATTCATCACACCTGGAACAACAGATCCTACAACACCTTCTAATACTAAATCACAAGTTAAATCAAATAATGGTTGTTTAGCTGAATCAAATATATCTTTTGCTTTTTCTTTTAAATCCAATTCTTCTCATCTCCTTTTCTATAAAAATATAAATCTATAGCTCACTAAATTATACAAAGGAACAAGCATCTCTACATAATTCTTTACAACATCACAGATAGAATCTAAGTCTTTAATCTCATCACTATCTGGTTCAAAAAATACACTTAAAGAAGAAAACTTACCTTCACAGTCGTGTGCTAAATAAAAATCGCAGAACTCACTTATATCGTCAGTATCAATATCAAACTCCTCAGAATCTATACTCCACTTAAATCCATGACCTTTTAGCTTGTTAAGTTCTCTTTCAACATTTTGTCTAAAATCAAACTCTCTCAATCTTTCATGCATATAGTTTCTATCTATAGCCTCCTTAGGTACTGAATGGAATAGATTAACCTCAAATCCATAAGGAGAAATGGCATATTGAATACATGCATGTTTTTGGAATCCTAGCTCTTCATCTTTAGAATATACTCCTATATTAAGACCTTTAACTTCGTCTTCTGTCTTACCATATCTGACCCCCATCCAATTTACTCTATAATGGTTATACATACATGGTCTTATTAAGGAAGAAATATTATCTTTTCTCCAGTGACAATTCACCCCAAGTTTTTTTATATCGTTATATATTAAATTATGAATATCTAATATCTTCTCTCTTAAATATGCTCTATATTTCTTCATAGTTGTATCTTCTTTACTCATGTTTCTAGGGAATAAAAGTTCATAATCTTCATATCTAAAGTAAAAATCATCTAAGTTATAATCATCTTCATCAAAGGAATCATCTTGAGTTTCTTTTTGGAATATTTTCTTCTTGATTTTACTTTGAACTTTTCTTAGTTGTTCTAGTTCTGATTCTATACTTATATATCACTCAATCATTTCTGCATCCACTTCTTTGGCTTTATTTTTACAATGGTCAAAGAATAAATCTACTTTTATTTTTTCAGCTTTAGTGTTTGTAATTTCTAGAATACTATCAAACTCAATATTACTTTCAATACCATTTTGAGTAAAGTTTGATGAACCAAATATTAATTTATTACTATTTTCACATTCAAATAAATATACTTTAGGATGAAATTTAGCATCAAATACTACGTATGTCTTAGCTATTTTGTTAAGTTCTTTTAATATTTGACCTTGGTTTTTATTTGTAAACTCTGGTGATAAATATATTTCAACTCTGTTTTTACTTAAGTTATTGTTAGATATTAAATTTTGTAAAGTTTTTAATCCATACTCAGAAAAGTATGCGACTGCTATTTTTATTCTTTTTATATTCCTTGTATTTACTATTTCATTTTTTAATTTATCTCCACCATAGTATAATTGAATATATTCCTTCAATTGTTAGTGTTATATTATTGGTCTTACTTTATCTTTTAATGTTTTTATTTCATATATTTCTACCTTACTGCCAGTCTCATGTAATATTATGGTTATTTTAATTCTATAAACAATTTATTTAATAAAATACGAGAAAATGTCTGCTCTATTAAATGTGAAATTTCTCTAGCATTATTACATTTACATGTATATTCGAGAAGTTTATCATAAATATTTGAATCCACAATAACTTTTTGATTTTCTTCATCATATTCAGCTAACTTTTTATAATATTGCATAGTAGTTATTTGTTCTTTTGCTTCTACTGATAAGCTACTAAACTTAATTACAGCATCAAATCGAGAAAAGATTGCTTTTCCCAAATGTGATTTAATATCATCCTCAGATTTATAATTTGAAGTACAAATAATAATAGATTGAAATAGTTCTAAATGATAATTCTGATCTTCATATATTCCTTCATCAAAAATCTGATAAAAGGCACTATGAAATGTAGAATTAGCTTTATCAAACTCATCTAAAAGTATAACATTTGACTCTCTATCTAGTAAATCTTTTGCAAAGCTTCGTTCATAATGTGCCCCACCAAAAAGATATGTAGCAAACTGGTTATTCTGAAACATAGAAAATTGTTTTCTAAATAATTTTTCCCCAAGTATATCGCTAATTAACTGAGCAGTTTCAGTCTTACCTAATCCTGTATCTCCATAAAACAAAATAACTACTGGTTTAGTTCGTTTACCTGATGTTAAAGGAAGTAAGGCTTGTAATAATTTCATACATACATTATTTTGACCTTTTATTTTATCCCCATAAGCTTTATAAATATCTATAATATTATTCTCCGATAATAATTTATATTTATGTTGTATAACATCTGTATCTGGAT
>OJME01000171.1_pt1 | contig 58255 bp, 43 predicted proteins | sample 1597151 | NCBI WGS metagenome assembly OJME01 (sample SAMEA2452118, study PRJEB22498) | human gut metagenome | biome: human feces; feature: human gut; material: feces | place: Australia | collected 2012
TCTGTTTCTAATTTTTTACAAAATTAGAAAGTCGCACTCAGGCGGACATAGCAGTAGTTATTGACGTAGTCGCTGCCCATGTAGCCGTAGCCGAAGCGCGCGCGATATGCGATGCTCGTATTGTACTGGGCGGAAGACCAATAGTAGTTTTTAAGTCTGTAGTTACCATAATTACTTGTTGTAAGTCCAATTTTTGTATAAGTCATATCTCCAAATGCTGCCCATTCTGCTTTTGATGGCACAAACCATTTACTTAAATCCCATGTTTTTCCTGCACTATCTGCTTTTTGTATTACTCCCCACATATCTTTCGCATTTTGTGCACCATATTTTCCATTTTCTCCTTTGTTCCATTCTGCTATCATTGTTGTTGTATTTGTTTTCCCTTGTCCAAAATCATTTGTAGTGTTACCCACTAAATTATCCAGTTTGCCATATGCTGCATTATACCAACAATAAGATGTTCCTGGATTAAAATCTTCTAGTGCCATTACATAAAATCTATCTTTCCCTGTTGTTCCTTCTTTTGCCGTTATTACTGGTTTTTCCCAAGTTCCAAAACCTGTTCCATTTTCACTATTTATAGAATAACTTTTTAATCCTTCCGCAACTTTTGCATATTCATAACTAGACCAGCTATCACTATTCCATGTTCCACTTCCTCCTACTGCTAAATCTGCATATATTATTCCATCTATGTTTTTGTCTCCGTCTATATCTGCATAATATCCTACATAGCTTTCAGATGTTGGTATTTCTGGCTTATCGTTTGGCTTTTCTGCTGTTCCAAATGTTCCATTATAAATTTCTGATACTTGTATTTTATAATTTCCTTCTTTAGATGTTAGTTCTGTACTTAACTCTATTGCATCTGCTTCAGGTACATCACTAAAATATGTATCCAGTACTGCCTTTAACATTGGTTTAGTTACTTGTCCATCTGTTGTTTTTACTTGTTGTCCTAATAAGTCTGTTTGTGCCCTTTCTATTATTCCTGCTCTTTCCGTTTTCTCTTTTGCTACTGTTGCTTGAGTTAATATTCCATTCTCACCTGTTAGCATTGCTATAGATACTCCGAGCTAATATTAATAAAACTATTATTGTTATTATTAACGCGATTAATGTAATACCTTTCCTTCCTTTTAATTTTTCTTTCATGTTTTTTCCTCCTTTATTTTTTTATATTTTAAAATTTAAAAATTTAATAACTATTTTATATGAGAAAATAAGTTTTGGCTTGAACTCTACTTTTTAGCATTGCTACTCACTAACTTGTTTTTTCTCACGAAAAAAGACAGCAACAAAAACCTGATTTATTCAGGCTTTATCACTATCTTTTTTGGCATATATATTAAAGCTATTCTTTTATTTAGTAAAGTATAGCTCTCTCTTACAGCCACAAGGCTTACATCTGTTGTTTCTTTCATTTTTTATTCATCCTCTTTTGTTTCTTGTTTTTTTACATTTCTATATTATACAATTTTGTCAAATTTGTCAACATTTTTCGATATTTACATTATTTCCTTTTCGAAGTGTTCTATAAAATTATTAACAAGCCTTTTAAAAGTATCTATTGGAAAATCAAAAAGATTTCTAACGACTTCAAATGTCTTATTTATATAATTTCTTAGTCCACTATTTTCCTGTCTTAATCTTTCATTTTCACTTTTCAAGATATTATTTTCTTTTTGTAATCTTTCTACCATATTTATTGCCGTAAAAGATTTGCTTACTTGCTCCTTTAATTTGTTTGCATATTTAACTAATTCTTGATTTTGCTGTATTATTACACTTATATTTTTGCTATTTATAGGTTGTACTTGCTCGTGTGTCATCTCGTATTTTATATTATCGTAATTGGTTATTTGTTTTAATTTTTCTGTACTTAAATGTTCAATTTCTCTGTTATTGCCTCGTTCTAAATCAAAACCATTTTTAGCTATATATTCGTAAAAATTATCTTGTAATCTTTTATAGCTATCTTTACCTTTCCAATATTCTGAACAAGCTATTTTTTCGATTTCTTTTCCACTTTTTTTGTCCTTTTTACGAATAACTGGCATAAATATAAGGTGTAAATGTGGTGTACTTTCATCGTTATGCACTTTTGCAGATATGATATATTTTTCACCCAAATTTTTATAGTTTGAAACAAAATTATACGCTGTCTGAAAATACCTTTTGGTTTCTTCTTCTCCAATTCTCTCGAAAAATTCTCTGTCTGACGTAATAATAAATTCACATACTAGATTTGTATAACTGGTTATTCTACATTTCAAGTCATTTTCTTCTATTAATTTATTTATTGCCTTTAAATAAGTTGTATTACATTGCTTTATAGAATAATTTTTGATGAAATCATTTTTGTTTATATCTTTATTTGAATAATTTGTATTTTTTCTTTCGTTATGTTTGTATAGTCCTGCTAAATTAGCTCTTTTGTAGTTTGCATTTCTAATTATGGCATAACTCATTTCTTTTTTCCTCTTTTACATTGCTAGCCTTCGAAGGCTTACTTAAATGAATTCCCCCCTCTTAAATTTACTTATATAAACTTTTTAAAGTTCTAACACACTAGAACTTCATAGAAGTTCTGTGTGGTCAGGGAAAATTCTTTTCCCTAACTACCCTTTTATGCAAAGATAAATAATAAAATTCTTACGAATTTTATCAATTATCTTTCTTCGCGTAGCAAATATTTAATTTATTTCGCTTACGCTCATAAATAAAATATTTTAAATGTATTTATACAATAAGAAATTACACGTACATTGCTTAGCTATATATATGTATAAAATAAACTATAATTATTTATACTAATTTATAATAATTTATTTTAATTTTTATTACTTAAACTTTTAGCTAAACAAATTGTTATTTTAGGTTGTAATAGTGGGAATTAGTCTTTTCCCCGCAACCATTAGAATAATCGTTATAAATAGCTTGTATCTATTGATACAAGCTATTTTATCTTATCTTTCAACAATTTGATTTAATGAATCTATTTTCTTATTAATTCCTTTTTCTATTGACATTTTTATTATTCTTTCTAAGTGTTCTGGTTCTGGATAATCTTTTTCATCTAAAGCTGCTAATACAAATTTATCTCTTACACTAAATCTCTTAATCTTTCCTGTTTCATCATCAACTATTCTTTCAAGATTGTCTAATAACATTCCCATGTCCATTTCAAATCCATGTTGTTTAGCAAATATATCTGCAAATGTTAATGTTGCTCTTGTATTGCCATCTCTAAAAGGATGTACTCTCCATATTTGTGCTAAACATTTTGTGAATTTTTGTGATATTTCATCTATATTCATTTCTTTCCAATTATAGCTATTTATTTCTTCCATGTGTTTTTTCAATTTTTTAATGTTCCATCTTCTAATATATATGGATCTTTCATATTTTTATTTTCCTTTTATCTTTTTGAATATTTTATCATATTTTTATATTTCTATCAAATCTTTTATTTTTTTGTATTTGCTTTCTCCTATTCCATTTACATTTTTTATATCTTCTTTGGTTTTAAACTTTCCCTTTTCCTTTCTATACTGTATTATTTTTTCTGCTGTTGACACTCCAATTCCTGGTAATGTGTCCAATTGTTCTTTAGTTGCAGTATTTATATTTATTTTTGAATTATTTGATTTGGTTAAATTGTTAATATTTGAAGTATTTGTTTCTCTTGTACTATATTTAGCTTGGGTTATTGTTTCGTTTTGGTTATCAACTACATTATTCTCTTTTTCTTCTATTTCTTTTTTAGTTGGTATATAAATTTTTACACCATCTTCTAGTAGATGTGCCAGATTTATTTCTTTTGTGTATGCTTCTTCTGTAAAGCCTCCTGTTTTTTCAATTGCATCTACTATTCTAGCACCTTCATCTAATTCTATTACTCCTTCTTGATTTACTGCCCCAGATACATGCACTTTTATTTTTGTTTTTTCGGCTTGTTTTAAATTGCCTTCTTCTTTTTGCTCATTTGGAATATTATTTTCCAATTCTAAATTTGACATTTCATATTCTGTATTTTCTTTTGAATATGCATAATAACTTATTCCTGTTGCCAAAATAGCTATTATAGAAATTAATATTATTTTCTGTTTTTTGTTAATTTTTCTTAAATATCTTTTCATATCTTTTATTGTATTCCTCCTTTTATTTTATATTTTTTCTATTGAATTTTTTGTCGAAATAGGATATATTATGTTAGAATTAATATAGGAGATTGAAAAATGAATTTTAAAATTATGAATAAAAAGCTTTTATATAAGTTATGTATTTTGTTATTTGCATATAGTATTTTCATGTTTTTTAATAACTTTATATTTGGTAATTATGTTTTTGCAGATGATTTTACATCTGCATTAGATATTAATGCTTCTTCTGCTTTATTAGTAGATAACAAAACAAATAAAATTTTATATAGTAAAAATGAAAATAAAAAAATGTTTCCCGCAAGTACTACTAAAATTGTTACAGCCATTTTAGTTTTAGAAAATCATAGTTTAGATGAAAAAGTTACTGCCAGTTATGATGCTGTTATGTCTATTCCAAGTGGATATTCTACTGCTGATATTCAAATTGAAGAAGAATTAACAGTTGAACAATTGCTAGAACTTTTACTTGTACATTCTGCAAATGATGCTGCAAATGTATTGGCTGAATATGCCGGTGGTTCTGTTAGTAGTTTTGTTTCTATGATGAATACTAAAGCTAATGAACTTGGATTATCTAATACACATTTTACAAATCCTTATGGATTACAAGATGATAATCATTATACAACAGCCCATGATTTAGCAATTATTATGCAATATTGCTTAAAAAACGATGCTTTTAGAAAAATTGCTGGTCAAGCATCTTGTGCTATTCCTGCAACAAATAAATCTAATCCAAGAAAATATGATTCAACTAATGAGCTTTTAATTGCTGGAAACTCAAATTATTATTCAAATTTAATTGCCGGAAAAACAGGATATACCTCTAAAGCTGGTGGTTGTTTAGTTTCAGCCGCATATAATAATAATTTAGAATTAATTGGAGTTATATTAAACAGTAATAACAGATTTAAAGACACACGTTCTTTATATACTTATGGATATAAAAATTTTTCTATTAAAAATATTGTTAATGAAAAAGATATTATAACTAATATTGAAGTAAAAAATGCTACAAAAAACACTAAAAGCTTAAATTTATTAGTATCAGAAGATATTCCTGTTTTAGCTAATAATTCTGATGATTTAACTGCTATACAACCTGAAATTTCTTTAAATGATAATATTGAAGCACCAATTGAAGAAGGTCAAGCAATAGGTAAAGTCTCTTATACTGTAAATGGAATAACCTATACAACTAATTTGATTGCTGCTAACAATGTTGAAAAGTTTAAATTGTTTACTTATATTTTATATGGATTTGGATTTTTAATTTTGATATTAATTATTTATAGATTTTTTAAAAATTCTAAAAAAACTATTAGAAGAAGATAAAATTTTAGATGTAAAATGAATTATTGAATATATTGATATTACTTGAAATTTATTGCTTATATATTTACAAAAAAGATAAGTTACTTTTTATAAAAGTTCCATTTAAAACTTAATGAATTTTTATAAATTATAGTAACTTATCTTTTGTTTTTTATAAATTTTATATTAATAATCTTTTCCAATTATTACTACAACATTTACTTTACTAGAACTTGATTCACTATCTTGAATATATCCTGTTCCTAATGTTGTTTTTATACTATTTAATATGCTATCAGATGTGCTCTTTTTATTCATAATTACAGTTTTGGCTGTTGAATTTGTACTTCCTGTTCTTGATATTTTAAATCCTGCACCTTCAAGTTGATCTACAACTTTTTGTAAGTTTGAACTTACTCCACTACCATTTAATACTTCTATTTTTATATTTGATTTACTATTTGCTGAAGTTTGGCTTCCTGTAGTATTTGAACTTGAAGTTGTACTATTTGATGTTGTATTACTTGAATTTGATGTATTTGTCTCTTCTTCCAAGCTTTCTTCATCACCTTCTATATTATAAAACATTTTTTGAACCATTTCTTTTGCAGCTACTTTATCTACTACAAATATACTTACATTATTAGTTTGTTTTAGACTTGGCACTGTTCCTGGTAATGAATCTGTTTCTAAATTATCTGTATTAAATTCTACAACATATGGTATATAATCTTTTGCAGCATTAAAATCTATATTTGTTATTACATTTTCCCCAGCTATATCTAATATTTTTCCTATTTTTGTTATATTTTCAACTTTAGCTGTTTGTTTTACTACTTGCATAATAAATTCTCTTTGAGTTCTCATTCTTCCTAAGTCATTATCACCATATTCTGCCGGATATGAAGTATTATCATTGTTATGTCTAAAACGAACTAATTGTTCTGCTTTGTCTCCATCTAATTCTTGTTCTCCTGCTTTTAGGTGAATATGCAAGTCTTGTGAAGTATCATCATAATCCATATCTATTGGAACATTAAATGTTACTCCTCCAATTGCATCAACTAATTTTATAAATGCTTCTGTTTTTACTATTGCATAATATTGTATATTTAATCCAGTTAAATTATTTACAGCATCTAATACAGTTTGAGGATCTTCTTTTCTGCTATATAATGAATTTATTTTTTCATATGCAGTTGCTTTTGCTGGATTTTTTCCAGTGTAACTATCTCTAGGCACTGAAATTAATGCAGCTTTTTGTGTTTTTGGATTATATGATGCAACCATTATTGTGTCTGTTAATAATGATCCTTTTTCATCTGTACTAATACCAAGTATTAAACATTGGAATTCTCCAACATCTTTTTTAGCATCTAATACTGTTGTTAAAACTCCTTTAGCTCCTCCTCCATTTTTATGCACATTATACGCAAAAACTCCTCCTGCAATTGCTAATATTATTACTATTATTAAAAGCACTTTAGGCCAGACTTTCTTTTTAGGTTTATTTGCTTTTTTTCTATTTACATTTTTTCTATTATCTATATTTTTTCTTGTATTATTTCTTTGATTACTATTTCTGGTTCTTTTGTTTGAACTATTTTTTTCCAAAATACTCACTCCTAAAATCAATTGTTATTAGTATAGCAAATTTTGTCTTAAAAGGCAATAAATCTATTTATTTTTTTACAAAAAAACTAATCATCTATAAATAGACGGTTAGTTTCTTATCTCAAAATATTATTTACTAACGATAAATACATTTAAAATATTGTTTTCCATCATAGTTTTTGCCAAATATGTTTCATCTACCATTTGAGCTAGTTTGTTTTTAGGATTTACAGCTATTATTAAGCTTATTACCATTAATACTACATATGTAATTATAATTCCTCTTATTACTCCATATACTGCTCCACCTAACTTATTTATTTGATCTAATATTGGTAATTTAGCAATTGCATTTGCTACTGTATTTACTAACATTAGGCAAACTCTTAAAACTAAGAATAAAACTATCATTGTTCCTAAGTATACTATATTATATGCCAATTGTTTTGATACTTCTGGCAACATTCCATTTTTTGCACTTTCTATCAAATCTTTTGTTAGTTCATTTTCCATACTATCATTATTTGAAATATTTTCTATGTTGTTTTGTATTGTTGCTTGAATTGTTTCATCTATTTCGGTTGTATTAATTACTATATTTCCTATTGGTCTATATAATACAAATGAAATTAATAGAGCTAATACAAATGCAAAAAGATGTATTCCTAAAGATATTAGACCTTTTTTATATCCTCCAATTACTGATAATAAAATAAACCCAAGAATTATTATATCAATTATTCCCCACATAATTTTCCTCCTATAAATTTATTATTTCTATTTTATCTCTATATACAATTCCTGCAATATTGTTAGATACTACTACATTTGTTATTTCTTGGTTTGCAACATATCTTTTTACTAGCCATCCACCTGTATTTATAAATTCAATATCTGTTCCAAGATTTAATGCTATGATATCTACATTGGTAAAAATCTCTTTTGCAACATAATTTACTGTGTATTGCTTTGAATTTTTATTATCTATATTTATAATGTTTACAACTGAGTCAGCTGTAAATAACCCTGATGATTTTTCTTCTACATAACATATATTATTATCTATTTCTATTGATTGGAAAGACATCTTTTTGTCTTTAGTTTCTACCAATGTATTTTCTTGACCATTTTCTATTACTGATATTCCATCTGTGTACATACATACTAATTTGTTTTTATCTTGATATCTTATGTTTGTTATTAATTTTCCACTTGTACTTGAATATGTTTTTTCTAGATAATCTTCTGCATTTTTTTCTGCTTTGTCAATAGAAATTATCTTTATATTTGATTGAATTGTAGTTTTGGATGTGTCTATTTCTGCTATTGCTAAGTATTTATTGTCATTTGATATATTTACATCTACTGCTCTTGTGCTAGATAAATATTGTGTAAACATTGCTTTTCCTGATGGATTATACATTTTTATTACTGTTTTATTAAGTGTTCCTGTTATTACTACTGCCACATATCCATTTTTATTTACAAATATTTGTGATATATTTCCCTCTATTGTTGTATCCCAAGATACATCTTTATCTGTTACCAAATATATTCTTTGTCCTTGTTTTTCAGCTATTGCTAAAAATCTATTTGCTGAGCAATATATAGGGTTTGATATTTGTACATCTAGTTCTTTTTCTTTATTACCACTATTCGAATATATTGTAAATTTTGCTTGATCTAATATTCCTATATATTTATTAAATGCATAAACATTAGCATTTTGTCCTTCTTTTAAATCAATTGTAGCTACACTATCTTGTAATACTTCTTTTCTAAGTATAAATTTATCTATCCAACCTCTTATTCCACTGTTTGTGCAATAAGTTCCTATCAAAATTATAAGTAACACAATAAATATGATAATTATTGTTGTTATAACTATCTTTTTTCTATTAATCATTTTAAATCCTAAATTTGGTTCATGTTCTTTCCAAACATCTTTCATTTTAACTTTTTTCCTCCTACCAGAGTTTATCTTTTCTTTCGATTTTAATATCTTAATTTTACTATACACATAAATAAAAAGCAAGAAATTTTCTTGCTTTTTATTCAGTCTCTTTAATTGCTATTTAATAAATATTTTACAACTTTTTTATTTTTTTCTTCTTCTAACTTGCCATACAATAATACCTGCTATTATTATTAATACTGGTACAGCAAATATTATGCATTTAATTATTGTATCTTGCTTGTCTGTTGCTGTATATGTTACTGTTCCGGTATCTTTTCTTGCTGTTATATCTTCTTCTCTATCAACTAGATATGATATCGAATCCATTACAAGTTCTTTGTTATATCCAAGTTGAACTGCTGAATATTGTGAATTTTGGCTTAGTTGATAATCTGTTGCAAAGTAATTTTCTCCATATATTATCAATTTAGATTTTATTTCTTGTTCATTTGTTTCCTCATTAGCTGCTTTTATTGTTTTATCTAATTCAGCTCCTACAACAAAACTTCCTGTTTCATCACTACTTGTTGCTGATGATTGTTGGTTATTAAAGTCTTTTCTAAAATATGCTCCTTCACTTGTATTTGCTAATTCTGTTTTTGTTACATTTAATTCTGTTAATTTGTCTGAATCAGCTATATTTATTTTTGTTGCATTTATAAATATTGGACCTGTTGTATTATGTATGCTTTTTGTACTGTCTGAATATTGTATTTCTGGAATTATAATATCAGGTGAATTTGACATCATTCTGCTTGAATCTGTTTCTCTTATTATTCCTGTTTCAAATGGATTTACACCATATAATGCCAATATTTTATTAACATTTGTTAAATCTGTTTTTGCTGTTTGTGCTGCATTTAACCATAAAATATTTTTTCCTGAATTTATATAATCTGTTATTGCTGTTGTTGCAACATCATCAAAATCTTTTGAAGGTGTTGTAATTACTAATGTATCACAATCATCTGGAACTTTTCCAGTTGTTAAAATATTTAATATATCTATTTCATTAATTTCATTTGCAAGCAACATTTTTAAATATGTCATATTTTGTGATAGTGAAAAATCACTATATCCTTCTAAGAAATATACTTTTGGAACTTTATCTGTTGATACAGAAACTATTGCTCCTGTTAGTTTTTGTTCTGCTACACTTACTGTTTTTGAAGAAGATGTGTCATAACTTACTAAATCTTGTGATGTTAATACTTTTGATTTTTCTCCACATTCTACAATAATTCCTTGTGTTCCACTTTCTATTCCATATTTTTGCGTTAAATCTGGTCTATTATTTGCATCTACTGCTTCTGCTGTAATTTTGTTATTTACTTTATTATATTGTTTTGCTAAATCTAAATTAGAATCTGTATCTGTATATCCTACAAAATAAATATTTATAGTTTTATCTATATTTTTTACTTTTTCTTTACTTTCATCTGTTAACGTATATAACTTTTCTTGAGTAAAATCTAATGGTGTTAAGTTTAGTTTTTGCATTCCTAAATTTAATGCCATAAATAGTGCAACTAATGCAACTACTAATATTGCTGTTTTTGTTCCATTAATTAACCATTTTTTCTTTATAATTTCTATAAATTTATTTGGTTTTTTATCTTTATTTTTTAAAGCTTTTTTCTCTGCTTTATTCTTTTTAGCCTCAGCTTTTTTAGCCATTTTATCAGCTTTGTTTTTTGCTTTTTGCTCTTTACTTTCTTTTTCCAATGTTCTTACCTCCTATCTTACACTTTTTCTTCTTTGCATAAATATTACTGTAAGTAATAAGCATAAAACTGTAAAACTTATATACATTACAGTATCTGCAATGTCAATTTGTCCTTCTGGAAATTTAGAAAACATATTTATCAATGAGAAATTTGTAAATATGCTACTAAATTGTGGTAAAAACCAAGTTAAAATGAAAAATCCTATTGTAATTACACCTGCAATTATTTGATTTTCTGTAATGCTTGAAGCAAAAATACCAAATGAGATATAACTCATTGCTAATAATAAAAATCCTAATAATGTAACCAATGCTGTTGTTATATGTGGTTTTCCAAAGAAACATAGTATTCCAAAATATAAAAATGTACAAATTTCTGTTATTAAGACTATTAATGTTGCTGCTATAAATTTTCCTAATACTAATTTTGTAATACTAAGTGGTGATGTCAATAGCAATTGTTCTGTTCCGTTTTTTCTTTCTTCTGCAATTGATCTCATTGTAAGTACAGGTACTATAAATGTTAATATTGTTGCACCTGAGTAAAATATATATTCAAAGTTTGTGCTTTGATATTTAAAAACATCTACATAGAAAAATATACTAAACATTAGTAAAAATAATCCTATAAACACATATCCTACTGGTGAATAAAAATATGTTTTTAACTCTTTTTTTATGACTGCTAACATTAGTTTTTACCTCCTTCAATGATTTTCATAAATGCATCTTCTAATGTACTATCTGCTTTTTTCATTTCAAATATTGTGATATTTTCTTTTGCAAGTTCTGTAAATAATACTTTTCTTAGATCCACATTTTCTTTTGATTCAACCATATATTGTTTTGTTCCATCTTCTAGTTCTTCTATTAATTCAAATTTTTGTGCACCTTCTATTTTGTCTTTCATATCTTTCATTTTGTTTTCAGGGTCTTCTACTGTTACATAAATACAATTTTTATTTAATACTTTATTTTCTAAGTTTTCTGGTGTATCTATTGCAACTAGTTTTCCTTTATTTATAATAATTACTTTATGACAAATTTGACTTACTTCTGATAAAATATGTGAGCTTAAAATTACTGTATGTGTTTTTCCAAGTTCTTTTATTAAATTTCTAATTTCTGTTATTTGTTTAGGGTCTAATCCAACTGTTGGTTCGTCTAAAATTAGTATTTTAGGTGCTCCAACTAGAGCTCCTGCCATACCAGTTCTTTGTTTATATCCTCTTGAAAGATTTCTAATAAGCTTTTTCTCTACATCTTTCAAACCTGTTTTTTCTATTATTTTTTCTACTTCTTCTTTTCTTGTTTTTCTATCCACTTTTTTTATTTCTGCCATATATGTAACAAATTCTTTTACTGTTAAATCTGTATAAAGTGGTACTCCTTCTGGCATATAACCAATTTCTTTTTTAGCTTTCTTTGGTTTTTTTAACATATCAAAACCATCTACAACAATTTCTCCACTTGTTTGTTCAATAAATCCTGTTAACATATTCATTGTTGTACTTTTTCCCGCACCATTTGGTCCGTAATAGGCCTACTATTTCGCCTTCTTTAATTGTAAAACTTATGTTGTCTACGGCTGTAAATTTCCCATACTTTTTTGTAACATTTTTTACCTCTATCACAAAAAATTCCTCCTTTTGTTATGTATTAATTCGTCTACAATATTATCATTATATAGATTTAATGTAAAGTATTTCACAAAAAATTCACATTACGGATGCTTGGGTTTGAGAGATTTTATTTTTTAAAATGAAATTTCCGGTATTTAAAGGTTTTGTTTTTAATATTAATTTAGGTATTGACAACATTTTCTTTTTGTGCTATTATAATAAATGTCATTTGACATGGGTCAGTAGCTCAGCTGGATAGAGCACAGGCCTTCTAAGCCTGGGGTCGGGGGTTCGAGACCCTCCTGGCTCACCATACACGAAAAGTCATACAAGTATTGAAATATCAATGTTTTGTATGACTCTTTTTTTGTAAAGTAATGCAATTGTAATGCAATAGCTATAATTTTTATTAAAAGCCATGCCGTATTGAATTATCAATATCTGTATGGCTTTTTAGTGATTACTGTATATATACAATAATATAAATTAATACTATAAAGGAACAATTTATGAAACTTTTTCGATATTCGTATTTATATCAGTCATTTGACTTATATAATCTACTTCAAATTTTTTTATTTCTTTTATTCCTTGTATTGCTACTTTTATCTCTATATCTGTTGGTTTATTTGTTACTAATATTTGTAGAAAATTTATCAATCCTTTTTGTTTTACTAATTTTGTTACAACTATAATAAAAATTATTTCAATAATATTTATTACAAAATATTGTTTATCCCAAAATGCTATTTTTAAATCTATCATAGTAAAAATTATAATTTTACAAATTAAATTCATACTACTACACTTGTTACTAAATCTTGATTCTTTTTTGGAATCTTTAAATGTTGGTATCTTCTTGCTTCTAAAATATGCATTTATTGCCATATGTTCTGCTGCATGGAAACTTCCTAATTCTTCATAACCTTTACATTTGAATTTTATTTTATATACTATTTTTATAAAATATTTTAAATCTTCTAGTATAAAAGCAAGAAAGAAAATTATCGCTGTAGTAACATAAATATTTTTTAGCAGTATTGATGTTCCTATTAATATAATCTTTAGTATTTTCTTCCGTTTCCGCTTTTCTTTTATTATTTCTTCTATTTTATTCACATTTATAAATTCAATCTCAATTTTGTCATCTTGATTTATACTACTTTTTACTGCAATTTTAGGAAACATTAATGAATAAAAAATTATTCCATCATTTTGTGCTTCTGCCATTTTAGGATAGTATGTGTTGCTTATTTTTTTATCATACCGTTGTTTCATATCTATTTCTCCTTTTTCCATTTTTTGTAAATTCATTTTATCACTTTTATATGGATTTGACAACACCTTTCCCCTAGAGTATAATTCAGTTAAATAAATTTTTTAGGAGGCACAATTATGTTGTTAAAAGATGTATTAAAAAATATAGAAATACTTGAGCATAAAGGAAATTTAGATATTGATATTACTAATATTTCATCTGATTCAAGATTAATTAAGCAAAATGGTTTCTTTTTTGCTATTACTGGTTATAAATTAAAAGGAACAGATTTTATAGAAAGTGCTATAAAAAATGGTGCAACTGCTATTGCTGTAGAATCTGATGTTGATTTAGATTCTTTAAATTATGAAAACATTACATTTATAAAACTTGACAATATAAGAAGAAATTTAGCATTATGTAGTTGTAATTTGTATGACAATCCTTCAAGAAAACTAAAAATTATTGGAGTTACTGGAACAAAGGGAAAAACAACTTCTACTTTTATGATTAAATCTATTCTACAAAAACATGGTTATAAAGTAGGTTTAATTGGTAGTATTGCTTGCTATATAAATGATGAAATGCTTGAAGTTCTTGATAGAACTACACAAGAAAGTTATAAAATTCAAGAATATTTGGATATGATGGTCAAGAAAAATGTTGATGTTGTTATTCTTGAAGTTTCTTCACAAGCTATGAAACTGGATAGAGTTGTTGGTTGTGATTTTGATATTGCTTTATTCACTAATTTAAGTGAAGACCACATCAGTCCAAATGAACACCCTACAATGGAAGATTATTTTGAAGCTAAACTTTCTTTATTAAAAATGTCTCCTGTTTGTGTTGTAAATTTGGATAATGAATATACTGCAAAAATTCCTGAATTATTACCTAATAAAAAAATAATTACTTTTGGTGTTGATAATAAAGCTGATATCATGGCTAAAGATTTTAGTTATACAAATCATTCTGTTGATTTTTCTTTAATAACACCTGAATATACTAAAGAAGTAACAGTTTCAATTCCAGGTAAATATATGGCTTATAATGCTCTTGGTGCAATTACTGTTGCGAGATATTTTGGAGCAACATATGAAGATATAAAATCAGGCTTAAATCCATTCCATGTTTTTGGTAGAAGTGAAATGGTTCCTAATAAATTAGGTTATAAAATTATGATAGATTATGCACATACACCATCTAGCTTAGAATCAATTTTACAAACTGTAAAGCCATATACAAAAGGTAAAGTTATTTGTACTTGGGGTGTTGGTGGAGATAGAGACCGTGCTAAACGTCCTATAATGGGTGAAATATCTGGTACTTTAGCAGATTTCACTGTACTTACAGCAGATCAAGTAAGAACTGAAAATCCAATGCAAATTATGTCTGATATAGAAGTTGGATTAAAAAAATCTGGTGGAAAGTATAAAATTATTTTGAATAGAACTGAAGCTTTAAGATATGCACTTCATATGATGACTAAAGATGATATTCTAGTAATTCCTGGATTAGGAAATGACCTTTATATTGAATATATGGGTGTAAAATATCCTTACAATGAGCGTATTATTTTGGCAGGTCTTATTGATGAAATGTTAGATCCAGAACATAAAGAAATAGTAAAAACTCAAAATGATATTTTTTAATTATACTTTTAGGATAATAGTTTAAAAAACAAAAGCACTTAAAAAATAAGTGCTTTTGTTTTTCCAAATATTGAATTTGGTGCACCAAGAGGGATTCGAACCCCCGACCTCTCGGTTCGTAGCCGAGTACTCTATCCAACTAAGCTATTGGTGCAAAAATAAAAAGAATTACGTTAAATTAACGTAATTTCTTTATGGTCGAGGTGACAGGGATCGAACCTGCGACCTCATGGTCCCAAACCACGCGCGCTACCAACTGCGCTACACCTCGATTTATCGTTAATAATTAACGCTTTTATATAATAGCATATATTTTTTAAATTTGCAAGAGTTTTATAAAAATTAGTAAAATTTTTTCCCAATTTTTTTGTAGAAGTGGATTATAAGTGAATTATAAAAGTAAAATTTCTTATTTTATGGACTTTTAACTTCTTTTATGCTACAATAGTCATTACGTAACATATCGATTATACAAAAGCAAGAGGAGGAAAGGATATGAAGGGAGTAGTTAATGGTTATACGATTCAACGGTTTAGCTCATGTGGTCGAAATGGGATATTCATTCATTATTTAAAGGATGGTAACATTTTTACACATTCTAAATATTATGATGTTGATAACGATAAGATATTAGAGGTTCGGAAACGACTGAATGATTATACTTCAATAAATCAAAAAGAAACTGAACTTTGTCGAACGCTCACTTTAGTCACTATGATTGATGCTGTAGAAAATATTATATTCGACAGATATCCACGAAAAGCCAAATAAACTTGTTTATAGGGAACTGCGGTTATTGCAGTTCCCTATTTCTTTTACTTTTTATTATTTTTAATAGTTTAATTCTAACGGAAACCTCCTCCGGCCTCCTCCTCCACCGAAAGAGCCTCCTCCTCCGCCTCCTGATGAAAATCCTCCTCCACCAGAAGAATAGTTATTTGCTCTTGTTTCGGCACTCTTTGCAGAAGAAATGCCATAAGCTGCATATGAATTTATAAAAATTATATTATCATATGAATCAAAATGTGACTGTTCAATTATTTCTGGATATATATCTTTAAAGTCTTTTGAGACCTTTTTAGCAATTCCCATCATTTGTGCATATATCAAATATTCTTCAAATAATTTTACCTCAATAGGTTCTCTATCTTTTATAAGTGTATATTCTTTTAAATATCTTTTTAAACCTGCAATTTGCAATGCTTTTTCTTTTAATTCTGGAGTAGCTTCATAATATTCTCTTACAAAAAATTTAAAATATGTTTTTTCTTTTTCTATAATTAAACCTTCTACAATTAGTTCATCTCTAGCCTTTATTAGAATATTATCAAACCATTTTAATATTTTAGAATAATTTTTATCACACCATTTTTCAAATTCTTTTTTCTCTAAAATTCCGTCTTTGCTAGCTTCTAATAGCATTTTAAATAATTCTTTTTCTTGTTGATTTTTGATATTTTCATCTAAATTAGTTTCATTTAAAATTATAGATATATTTTCTTTTTTAAAAACACCATTTGCATCAACTTTTTTTACTTTTACAATGTTATCTTTTAGCCATTTTAAAATAATAGCACCTAATATATCAGTTTTATTTTTAGAAATTCCATAACTATAACTAATATAATTAGCTTTGAAAATATCATTATTACAAGGTATATCTCTAAAATATGGTACATCTTTTGGAATCTTTTTTCCTTCTGTTCCAAATTTTAATTCATCTATTTTCAAGTTTTTCTGTGTAGCAATCGCAATAATAATAAATACTATAAATGGTGCTATACTAAGTATAAAGCCTATTAAGCTAATGATAATTTCAACACCACTTGTTTTTTTACTATATTGAGTAGCTCCTTGTTCTGCCATATTATAATAATCTTCAAAATTATTATTATAATTATTACTCGTAACATTAAATGTATTGTTAGGAAATTTTACTAACATAGTCATATATTCATTTTTGTCTAATCTTCCATTTGATTCCATTTCTATATATCCATCATAAACATAAGCTGTTCCACCATAATTTCCATATCCCCAAACGTCAATATTATCTGGAATACTAAAGTCTGTATATATTTTTATATATGCATCTCCAATTGTGTTTGAAAAATCATATGGAATAAATGTCCAATATAGCATTTGTGAATCATTTAAATTTGCAATGAAATTACTAATATTATATTTCACTATATATGTATGTGCACTATATGAACTGATTCCCCAACATAATTCAACACCATTTGATATTGTATTAATACCACATTTATATGCTTTTTCTTCTAAAGACTTTGATGTATCCCATGTAGTCAATGATTGATAATCAGTGTCATCTTCACTAACAGTTAAATTCGAAATTTTAGAATTTCCTAAATTATAATATGGATGATATACTTCTGTTCCAGAATCTGTGTAACAGTTCCATATTTCTGTAATTGATGCATTTCCATTGTTGTCTATATAAATATCCATAGAAATTTTTTCTATGTAATTTGCTTCTACTCTTTTAGAAGTACTAAATACGAGTAATGTAAAAATGAAAATAAAAAATATTTTTAAAGTTTTTTTCATTTTAATAAATCCCCTTTTATTAAAAAAATTTATTTTTCTAATTATCACATAACATATTTAAAAATAGAACTAGATTTGCTCTTTTTTGAAGAAATCTAGTTCAATAAACAAAAAATAAACATATAAATATATGATTTATTCTACAAGCATTGTAGCAAAAAAATATCTACAAGTCAACAAAAACAAAGAATAATTATAAAAAACAGTGGCAAAATAAAAAATATAATGATATACTGTCAAAGAAAAAATAAAAGAGTGAAAGGAATGTGATTTTAATGGGTGAATTAAAAGAAAAACTTTTTAAAAATAATAAAAGTGGATGGGAAAATGTAGATGAAGAAAAAAGAAGTAAAATAGAAGATGTTTCTAGTAAATACATGTCTTTTCTAAATAAAGCAAAAACAGAAAGAGAATTTATAAAAAGAGCAAGAGAATTAGCAAATATTAATGGATATAAAGACATTATGGAATTTGAATCATTAAAACCAGGTGATAAAATCTATTTTGTAAATAGAGAAAAAAGTATGTATTTAGCAATTATAGGAGAAAATTCAATTGAAAATGGAATTCATATAATTGGTTCACATGTAGATTCTCCAAGATTAGATTTAAAACCAAATCCTTTATATGAAGATACAGGTTTAGCATATTTAAAAACACATTATTATGGTGGAATCAAAAAATATCAATGGACAACAATTCCACTTAGCATGCATGGTGTTATAGTAAAAACAAATGGAGAAAAAATTGAAATTAATATTGGTGAAGATGAAGCAGATCCTATATTTACAATTACAGATTTATTACCACATTTAGCTCAAGATCAAATGAATAAAAAATTAAGTAGAGGTATAGATGGTGAAGATCTAAATCTTTTAATTGGAAGTATTCCATACAATACTGATAAAGATGGCGAAAAAGTTAAATTAAATATTTTAAATATTTTAAACCAAAAATATGGAATTACAGAACAAGATTTAGCGAGTTCAGAATTAGAATTAGTTCCAGCATTTAAAGCTAGAACACTAGGTTTAGATGGTAGTATGATTGCTGCATATGGTCAAGATGATAAAGTTTGTGCATATACTTCTCTTCATGCAATGATGGAATTAGAACATGTTAAAAATACAGCTGTATGTATTCTAGCTGATAAAGAAGAAATTGGAAGCATTGGAAATACAGGTATGGAATCACATATGTTTGATTTCTTTATTTCAGAAATTTTAAATAAATTAGGTGTTAATAGACCAAATTTATTAGACAAAGTATTTTGTTTTTCTAAAATGTTATCATCAGATGTTGATGCAGGTTTTGATCCAATTTATGCTTCAGTATCTGATAAACTAAATGCAGGATTTTTAGGAAATGGTATTAGTTTAAATAAATATACGGGTGCAAGAGGTAAATCAGGTGCTTCTGATGCAAATGCAGAATATGTAGCTTGGGTAAGAAATATATTAGAAAAAAATGATATTAGATATCAAATTGCTGAGTTAGGAAAAGTAGATATCGGTGGCGGCGGAACTATCGCATATATTATTGCTAATAAAGGGGCAGATGTAATAGATTGTGGTGTTCCAGTATTATCAATGCATGCACCATATGAAGTTACAAGTAAATATGATGTTTATTCTGCTTATAAAACATATAAAGCTTTTTGGAACGAATAGATTTTAAATAAAAAAGAATGAAATTTATAAAATAATTTCATTCTTTTTTGATCTCTATTTTTTTATTTTTTTAATTTCATCTATTATATTAGAAGCGCATATTTTTTCATCCTCAGATAATTCTTCAATTTTGTCTGATAATTCTATACTAGATAATACTTCTGGATTTTTTATAAAAGATTTATATATCGTATTAGGAGTAATACCTAATATGTTAATATATTTAATCAATGTTTGCGTTTTTATTCCACTTTTTCCAGTTTCTATTTTTGATATATATTTAACAGATATTCCTATTTTTTCTGCTAAATCTTCTTGAGTTAGCCCTAATTTCAATCTATGATTTTTTAAAATTTCTCCCCAATTTTTATCAATGTCTGATTTAGAAACAGAATCCATATCTATCCCTCCATGTAATGTTCAACTCTAATTAATAGTATAACAACCCTAAAAGATTTATAAAACACAGTAACACTATGGGTAAATTAGAACTAGTAATAATGTCAAAAATGCTTGCAAAATCACTTGCAATAGTAATTAATATATGATAGTATTAAAAAAGCCAAGTAATACTATTAGTTATACTTTTAAAATCGAAAAATTATTCAAAAAAGAGGAAAATAAAATGATAAAAGAAGAAGATTACATGGAATTCTTAAAAATGATTATAAGTTGTATTAGCCAAGGCGATTATTTTGCAGTAAAAGAATTATCTAACTTAGAGTTAGAAAAATTGAAAAAAAGTCAAAATTTGAATTAATAAATATTTCCCAAAATAAAAGATTGGAAATACTTAATCACAAACATCTTTATAAATGTGATTAGCTTTCCAATCTTTTTATTTTACAATACAGAATTTATATCTTTTTCATTAATATATCCATATTCCACCATTTTATTTAATACATATTTTTGCCTTTTTTTAGCTAGATCAGGGTTAACACTTGGTGAATATACAGATGGCGCATTTGGAACACCTGCTAGCATTGCAGCTTCTGTTAAAGTTAAATCTTTAGGAGATTTTTTGTAATATCCATAACTTGCATCATAAATTCCATAATATCCATCTCCAAAATAGCAAGTATTAACGTAAATTTCTAATATTTCATCTTTACCATAATTTTTTTCTAATTCAAATGAAGCAAAAAGTTCACCAAGTTTTCTAGAAATACTGACTTCTTGTGAAAATACAACATTTTTAGCCACTTGTTGAGTTATTGTACTTCCACCTTCTTGAAGCTCTTTTGCTTTTATATTATTAAATACTGCCCTTCCTATTCCAATAATATCAATAGCTCCGTGGTCATAAAATCTATGATCTTCTGCTGCAATAACTGCATTAACATAGTTTTTTGATAAATCATCAATTTTTGTATAATTTTCTTTGTTTGTTATTTCTTCAATTCTACTTAATAATGGTTTTTCTTTTTCTGCCTGATTATATGTACTATATCCTATAATACAGCATATAGAAGCACCTATCAAAATAATTATAAACAAAAATTTAATCAATTTTCTAAAAAGTTTCATTTAAATCACCTTCTTTAGTTAAATAATTTATACCAATTAAACTTTTATTGTATTATATACTAAAAAACATTTAAAAGAAATATCCTTGCTAAAAATTTAAAATAATCACAAAACATAATATATATGAATAAAATGGTATAAAGATTTTAAAAAGGAGTTTATTATGGGTAAATTGGAATTTACAAAAATGCATGGCATTGGAAATGATTATATTTACATAGATGTTGCAAAAAATAGAGATTTAAAAGAAATTTTTACAAGATATTCTATTGGAGCATTGGTTCGATATTTAAGTAATAGAAATTTTGGGATAGGTGGAGATGGTGTAATATTTATAGAAAAAAGCATGATCGCAGATTTTAAAATGAGAATATTTAATAGTGATGGTACAGAAGCAGAAATGTGTGGAAATGGAATTAGATGTTTTGCTAAATATATTTATGATCAAAAATTAACTGAAAAAGATATTTTAAAAATAGAAACATTAGCAGGAATTAAAGAAGTTAAAAAAGAAAAACATATACTAGAACCAAGTAAAGAAACAATTGAACAATATGTTGTAAACATGGGAAAGCCTATTATCTCTGGAAATTTGAGTATATCTGTATTAGATAAGAATATACAATTAACAAAGATTTTAATAGGTAATCCTCATGCAGTAATATTCACAAAAGATATCGAAAATATTCCAATAAAAAAATATGGGTCATTAATAGAAAACCATAAATATTTCCCTCAAAAAACAAATGTAGAATTTGTAGAAATATTAGAAAATAATTTAATAAAAATGAGAGTATGGGAACGAGGATCAGGTGAAACTTTTGCTTGTGGTACAGGAAGCTGTGCAGCGGTAGTTGCAGGTGTATCAAATAATTTGATAAAAAGGGATGTAAAAGTTTTATTAAAAGGTGGAGAATTAGATATTAATTGGGATAAAAAAACAAATAATATATATATGAAAGGTATAGCAACAAAAGTATATGATGGAATTATGGAAATATGATTTTAGGGCAGTATTTTTCTCTGCCCTAAAAATCATTGTTGAACTATTTCATATTTTTGATATAATTGGTCTATACTAAATTATTAGGAGGATTATAATTAAACTATGAGTGATAATTTGTCTACTACTGATAGAGCTTGGATTGAATTAAATATGAGTAATTTGGAAAATAATATTAATGAATTTAAAAGTATTATTCCTAAAACAACTGAAATAATGGCTGTTGTAAAAGCTAATGCATATGGTCATGGAGCAATTCCAATTTCTAAATTTTTAAACAGTATTGGTATTAATAATTTTGCAGTTGCAACTTTACAAGAAGGTATTGAACTACGAAAATCTGGTATTACTGGCAATATTCTTATTTTAGGATATACTGATATAAGTGAAATAGAATATGTAATTAAATATAATTTAATTCAAACAATTATTGATTTTTCTTATGCCCAAAAAATTAATTTTCTAAAATTAAAAAACAAAGTTAATGTTCATTTAAAAATTAATACTGGTTTAAATAGAATTGGTGAAAATTATAATAATATTGATAATTTTATAAAAATGTTTAATATGTCAAATTTGAGTATTTTAGGGTGTTTTTCACATTTAGGTGTTGCTGATAGTTTAGATTTTGATGATGTTGAGTTTACCAAAAAGCAAATTTCAAATTTTGATTATTGTATTAATAAATTAAAAGATGCTGGATATAATCCTGGAAAACTTCATATTCAAAACACATATGGTACATTAAATTACAGTAATTTGCGTTATGATTATGTTCGTATTGGAATTGGTATGTATGGGATTTTTAATAATATTTCTCATAAAAATAATTCTAAAATACCTATAGATTTAAAGCCTGTTTTATCTTTAAAGTCTCATATTTCATCAATCCATAAAATTCATAAAAATGATTCTGTAAGTTATGGTAGAAAATATGTTGCTACTAAAGATACTACAATTGCTACTGTTGCTATTGGCTATGCAGATGGATATCCTCGTGAACTATCTAATAAAAATATTCCTGTATTAATTAATAACAATTTTGCCAAAATTATTGGCACTATTTGTATGGATCAGTTAATTATTGATATTTCAAATATTCCAAATGCTTCTGTTGGTGATGTTGTTACTTTAGTTGGAGATATTGATGATATTTCTGTTGAGACTATTTCTTATAAGTCTAATTCGATTTCTAATGAACTTTTGTGCAGATTTGGTTCACGCTTACCTAGATTAATTTGTAAAAACAGGAGTTGCCTACAATAAATTTGTTGAAATTGTTCATTTTTTTGTATAAGTATTGACAAACTGGGGAAATTTATGTAAAATAGCATATGTGAATTTAAATATATATTGCGTTTGTACAGTACAAAGCTTTTAGAAGTTACTTAGATAAGAGAGAAAGGCCACCGGCTGAGAGCCTTTTAAGGTCAACCTAAAATGTGAAACATATTGGAGCAATTTTTATAAAGTGGAAAATTTATATTTTATTTGTAAATTTTCAAGCTGGGTGGTACCGCGGAAATTATTTCGTCCCTGCAAGTAATTGCAAGGGGCTTTTTTGTTGCCCTTTAGGAATATACAAATAGCCCTAAAAATAAGGAGGATTTGATTATTATGTCAGACTACAAAATTTTAAAATGTGATGCCATTTCTCTTGATCATGTTGGAGAAAAAGTGCAAATTCGTGGTTGGGTTCAAACCATAAGAGATTTAGGAGGTCTAGTTTTTCTAGATATTAGAGATATGTATGGAATTACTCAAGTAGTAACTTCTGGTGAGGCTAAAGATGTTGATTTTGCTTCACATATACCTGTTGAATCTACTGTTGCTGTATCAGGTACAGTAAAAAAACGTGATGAAGAAACTGTAAACCCAAAATTAAAAACTGGTTTAGTTGAAATTAAAATCGAAAGTATTGAAATATTAGGTAAAAGAACTGCAAATCTACCATTTGAAGTAAATACAAATCAGGATATTAGAGAAGACCTAAGACTTCAATATAGATTTTTAGATTTAAGAAATGATAAATTAAAAAATAACTTGATATTACGTGCAAAAATCCTACAATTTTTAAGAAATCAAATGATAGAAAGAAATTTTTTAGAAGTTCAAACACCTATACTTGCAAACTCTTCACCAGAAGGAGCTAGAGATTATTTAGTACCAAGCAGATTACATCCAGGTAAATTTTATGCCTTACCACAAGCACCTCAACAATTTAAGCAATTGTTAATGGTTTCTGGTATTGATAAATATTTCCAAATAGCACCTTGTTTTAGAGATGAAGATGCCAGAGCTGATAGAACTCCAGGAGAATTTTATCAATTAGATATGGAAATGAGTTTTGCAACTCAAGAAGATATTATTAATACAATGGAACCTGTAATTTATAATACATTTAAAGAATTTTCTGATAAAAAAATTACAGACTGTCCTTTTAAAAGAATCACATATAAAGAAGCAATGCTTAAATATGGTACAGATAAACCAGATTTAAGAAATCCTTTAGAAATTGTTGATTGTACTGATGTTTTTGCTACATTAGAATTAAATGCATTTAAACGTCAAATTGTTCGTGTTATTGCTACACATGATGTTGCAGATAGACCAAGAAGCTTTTTTGAAGATATGACTAATTTTGCAATAAAAGACTTAAAAGCTAAAGGTTTAGCTTGGCTTCGTATTTTAGATGATGGTTCATTCCAAGGACCTATTGCTAAATTTATTACAGAAGAAGCAAAACAAACTATGTTAGAACGTACAAATTCTAAACCTGGTGATTGTTTATTCTTTATAGCAGAAGTACCTGGTGTTGTTGAAAAACTTGCAGGTCAAGTTAGATCTGAACTTGGTAAGAGATTAGGATTAATTGATAATAATCGCTTCGACTTCTGTTGGATTGTTGACTTCCCTATGTTTGAATTAGGAGATAATGGAAAATTAACATTTAGCCATAACCCATTTTCTATGCCACAAGGTGGATTAGAAGCATTGGAAAATCAAGATTCATTAGAAATTTTAGCATATCAATATGACTTAGTATGTAATGGTATAGAACTTGCTTCTGGTGCAGTTAGAAACCATGATATAAATATAATGTTAAAAGCTTTTGAAATGGCTGGATACACTGAAGCAGAAGTAAAAACAAAATTTGGTGCATTGTTTACAGCTTTCCAATATGGTGCTCCTCCACATGCTGGTATGGCTCCCGGAATTGATAGAATGATTATGCTTTTAGCAGATGAAGAATCTATAAGGGATATAATTGCATTCCCTCTAAATAGTAAATCTGAAGATTTGATGATGGGTGCTCCTAGTGTTGTAAAAAGAAACTTACTAAGAGATGTGTATATTGAAACTATACAAAAAAAATGAGATATGTGCCCACATATCTCATTTTTCTTTTTAATTTATTTCACAAAAGATAATAGTACTAAATTGAATTTTATGTTTTATTTCCTAACGTTATTTTTATTTTTTGATGTTGCTCAATTATATCAAATTTAGTTCTTTTATTATATTTACTATACTTTCATAATTATCTGGCTCAACTTTTTTTGAAATAATACCTAATGAATTCCCTGTTCTAATATTTTCTATATTATCATCTATAAAAACAGATTCACTTGGTATTAAACTATATCTTTCTAATAAAGTTTTATATATACTTATATATGGTTTTACTTTATGTTCTTGATATGAGAAAACATATCCATCTATAATTTCAAATATTCCACTTTTCTTAATAGATTCATGTGTATATGGATTAATATTAGATAGTAAAAAGATTTTGTAATTTTTATCTTTTAAACTTTTAATCATTTTCAATACATTTTTATCTACTTTTGCAAAATTATTATAATTATTCCAAAAATCAGTTATTAATTTATCATTACAATGATTTGTTCTATCTTTCACAATTTCTATAGCATCTTCTCTTGATATATATCCAGTGTCAATTAATGCATTTTTTAACCACTCTGGTGAATTAATTATATTTTCTAATATGAATTTTTGTTCATCTTTATCATCAGTAAAACTTTCTAGTACTTCTTTAATGTTAAAGTTTAATATTACATTTCCTACATCAAATATTATATTTCTTATCATCATAAATTCTCCCCTATTTTATATTTTTTATTATTGTATTATTTTTATAAGAAAATGTAAATGCTTTTTACTTTGCTCCTAAAATTATTTTTATTTCTTTACCTACTTTTCCTTTTGTTATTTTTAATGTTATTTCATCACCTGGTGATTTTGTATAAATATATTCTCTTAAATCATTCATTGTATTTAATTCAACATTATCTATATTTGTTATAATGTCTCCTTCTTTTAATTCTGTATTATCTGCTGGCCCATTTTTAGTAATTTGTGCTACATATATTCCTTTATCAAATGTTGCCATTTTTGCATTATTTAAATATGGTATTACTTCTTTGTCATATGCATATATTCCAATTGTGGCTTCTTCAAAGGTTCCTGTCGTTTTAAATTTTTCTATTATTGGTTTTATTATATTTATTGGTATTGCAAACCCTATCCCCTCTGCTGATGATATTTTTACTGTATTTATTCCTATTATATCTCCATTTGGATATATTAGTGGTCCTCCGCTATTTCCTGGGTTTATTGTGGCATCTGTTTGGATTAAGTCTGTCATATATGATGATTTTTCATTTTCATCTATTTTTATTGTTCTGTTTTTTGCACTTACAATTCCTGATGTAACTGTTCTCCTAAATTCATAACCTATTGGATTTCCTATTGCATATACAGTTTCCCCTACTCGTATTTTACTTGAATCTCCCAATATCATACATGGTAAATTTTTAGCTTCTATTTTTATAATTGATAAATCTAAATTCGTATCACTCCATGCAACTGTTCCATCATAATTTGTACCATTTTCGAGTGTTATATAACACTTACTGTACTTTTCTCCTGTTACATGTGCATTGCTTACAATATATCCATCTTCTGAAACTATAAAGCCTGTCCCAAGTCCTAATTCACTTTCCTGATTTTTAGAAAAAATACTACTTCCTAAGTTTTTTAATTTTGATATTCCAACTACTTTTTTAGTTGAATCTTCTATTACATCTGCTATTTTTTTGCTGTTTTCTTCTATGTTTTCCACAGTTTGTGCATTTGTTGTGGATTGTGTTCTTGTTGCTGTGTAATTTTCGTTGTTTATTTCTATATCTTGATATGTAATATATAGGTAAAATCCTATTATTGATAGAAATATTATTATAATTACTGTTAGCAATAATTTGGTAATAATATTTTGAGTTTTTCTTTTCAAATAGCTCACCTCAAAATTATTATGTCCATTCTATTTTTATTTTAATCATAATTACAAAAAAAGATTCACCTTCTAAGTCTTAATTTTTTAATAAAAGACTTAATTAATGAATCTCTTTTATTTATACTTTTATTGTATTTTTTCTAATTCCTTATATCTCTTAACTTTTTGTGTTGTTGTTTTAGCAAATTCTTGTGTTGTTATCGCAATTTGTTTAATATGTTTAAAATTTGGTAATTGTTCATTTATTTTTTTTATTTCTTCCCACATTTTTTCTTGATATTCTTCTTTAGTTCCACTTCCCAACTCTTTTTTTATTAAGTCCACATCATATACAATTTTCGCACATAACATTGTATCAGTTTTACTTTGTTCTCTTTGATATACTAGACTTTCTTTTACATATGGAAGTTTATTTATTAAAAATTCTATTTCTTGTGGATATACATTTTTTCCATTTCTTAAGACGATTATGTCATTTTTTCTTCCTGTTACATATAAGAATTCATCTTTGTCTAAATATCCATAATCTCCTGTTTTGAACCAGCCCTCTTTAGTAAATGCTTTTTTTGTTGCTTCTTCATTTTCATAATATCCACTTGTTATATTAGGTCCTTTTACTAAAATTTCTCCTATACCTTCTTCATTTGGATTGTCAATTTTTAATTCTATAGTGTCAAATATAAGTCCAACTGAGCCTGGCCTTTTTTCTTTATCTGTTTCAGCTGCTATTACAGGAGATGATTCTGTAAGTCCATAACCTTGAATTAGGCTTATTCCTAAGTTGTTGAATCCTACTATAGTTTCTTTATTCATTTGTGCTGCACCATATAAAACAACTCTTAGTTTTCCACCAAAATTGTCTAGAATTTGTTTAAAAAATACTTTTCTAAAGTCTATATGGCATTTTAACAATCCATTTGAAATTTTCGCTACTGTATTTATCAATTTTTCTTTTCCTTGGTCTTTTATTCCCTTTTGAATTTTTTTATACATTGTTTCTAAGACTAACGGAACTGCAACTAATATTGTAACCTTATATTCTTGCATATTTTTTTGTATATATTTTAGGCCATCACAGAATGCAATTGTTGCACCACTATATGTACCATATAAAAATGTTATCATACATTCAAACGTGTGATGTATTGGCAAAAATGATAGTAATGTGTCTGTTGGATATATTTTTACCCAAGATGTAATTGATGAAAGGTCTGAACATATATTTTTTTGTGATAGCATTACACCCTTTGGTTCACTTGTTGTTCCAGATGTAAATAATAATATCGACATTTTATTAACATCTGTTTTTACTTCATCATATTTTTTGCTTCCCTTTTCTAATAAATCATATCCATTTTCTAATAGATTTTCAAATTTTTCTATGCCTTCTATTTTCTCATTGTCCATATCAACTAACATATTTACTTTGCTTTGCTTATCTTCTTTTATTTTTAGCATTATGTCTGAATATCTTTTGTCAAATATTACTATTTCGGCTCCACTTCTTCTTACTAATGTCTCGATCTCATTATCTGGTAAAGCTTTATCTAATGGAACTATAACCATTCCACCTGTTGTAGCAGCCATATAAGTTACACACCATTCATATCTATTTTTTCCTATTACAGCTATTTTTTTATTTGCATAACCTAACTCTAACAAGCTTGTTGCAAATGCTTTTATATCTTTTACATATTGAGAATATGTTTTTTCTATATATTCTGGTTCTTTTGCATCACAATTTTTCTTGTATTTGAAAGCTACATTATTAGAATAGTTTTCATTTACGTGTTTCATTACATCCCTAAGTTCCTCTATTTTTTGTGGATTATAAACTTGTCTTTTTTTAGTACCTTTCAATTTCATCATCCCTTTATAATATATTATTAATTTATAATTGTATTTTATATTATTTGGGTAAAATTTACAAGATGTATTTTTATTCTCCCCAAACATCTATTGGCAATATTATACAAATTTCCATAAATTATTGCTTTTTTTTAAATTTATATATATAATCTTACTATAAAAATTATTTAAGGTGAGGTTTTATGGAAAATACATTTTATGATTTAACAAATGCCCAAAAAAGCATTTGGAACACTGAACTATTTTTTAATGGTTCTAACATAAATAATATCTGTGGAACAATTTGCTTAGACGAACCTCTTGATTTTAAGGATTTACAAAAAGCCTTAAAATTAATTATTGCGGAAAACGATAATTTCCGTACACAATTTACAATTAAAGATGGTTCTATTTATCAATCTTTTTTAGATAAGGTTGATTATGATGTTGAAATTGTTGATATTAATACTAAAGAAGATTTAAAAAAGTTAGAGAATACTATAATATCTCGTATTTTTGATATTTTAAACTCTAATTTATTCGATATAAAAATTTTTAGATATCCGGATTTGACTGGTGGAGTAATTGTTAATATTCACCATCTTATTTCTGACTCTTGGACTTTAGGTCTAGTTGCTAAAGATATAGTAACTAAATATACTATTGTCCATAATAAGCTTTCTAACACCCCAAACACAAATTCTTATATAAATTATATAAATTCAGAACAAAAATATATTGCTAGCTCAAAATTTGTAAAAGATAAAGAATTTTGGCTTAACTATTTAAAAAATAGGCCTGATTGCATCAGTATACCTAGTTTTTCTGATATACCAACAAATACAAAAGACTTAGGATTTAAAGGTGTTAGAAAAGTATTTAATTTAGATGATAAAATTGTTTGTAAAATTAATGATTTTTGTAAAGCTTATAATGTCTCTATGTATAACTTTTTAATGGCTATCTATTCTGTTTATATTGGTAGAATTAATAAATCTGAAGACTTTATTTTAGGCACACCTATATTGAATAGAACTTCTAGCGTCCAAAAAAATACTATGGGAATGTTTATTAATACAGTACCTGTTAGGGTTAAACCTACTGAGCATATATCTTTTCTTGCTTTTGTTAATAATATTGCATTAAACTTTACCTCTATTTATAGACACCAAAAACATTCATACCAATATATATTAGAAGAACTAAGGAAAGAAGACCCTACAACACCTAATTTATACCAGGTTTTACTTTCATACCAAATCACAAAAACTACAACTAATGATAGTATGAAATATTCTTGTGATTGGAATTTTACAGGTGCAGTTGCTGATGATATAGATATTCATTTCTTTGATTTGAATGATTCTGGAAGTCTTAATATTGCTTATGATTATAAAGTTTGTAAATATACAGAAAAAGATATTGAAAATATACATAATAGAATTTTATATATGATTGAACAAGTATTGTTAAATCCAGGTATTTCTTTAAGTGAAATATCTATTGCAACACCTAAAGAATTAAAGGAAATATTAAATTTAGCTGCTAAAAATGATTGTGCTTATCCTTCTAATAAAACAATTTCTCAGTTATTTGAAGACCAAGTAAATTTGACACCTGATAATATTGCTATAAAATTCAAAGATAGTTTTTTAACATACAAAGAATTAAATGAAAAAGCTAACCAAGTGGCTCATTTTCTAAGAGATTTAGGGGTACAACCTAATGATGTTGTTGCATTGAGATTAAATAAATCTCTTGAAATGGTTGTTGGCATTTTAGGAATTCTAAAAGCTGGTGGCTGTTATTTACCAATTGATTTGTCTTACCCTCAGGAACGTGTTTCTTTTATGCTAAAAGATAGTTTTGCTAAATTGTTTTTGACAAATAAATCACATGAAAAAGACTTTGAAATTCCAATAGATACATATGTTTTAGATATTAATTCTCGTAATGAAATTTATAAAAATCCTACTGATAATTTGGATTGTGTAAATTCTCCAGATGATTTAATATATATAATTTATACATCTGGTTCTACTGGAACTCCTAAAGGTGTTATGTTAAAACATCGCAATGTTGTACGCTTAATAAAAAATAAGAATTTTCAATTTGATTTTAATGAAAATGATGTATGGACTATGTTCCATTCTGTAGCTTTTGATTTTTCTGTTTGGGAATTATATGGAAGTTTACTATATGGTAGTAAGTTAATTCTTGTTCCAGAATTAACTGCCAAAGACCCAAATAAGTTTTTGCAATTGTTGAGAGATGAAAAGGTTTCTGTTTTAAATCAAACTCCTACATATTTTTATAATTTGCTTGATAGAGAATTGTTAAATGAAAACAACGATTTAGTTGTTAGATATATAATTTATGGTGGAGAGGCATTAAAACCAAATTTAGTAAAACCTTGGAAAGATAAATATCCTTTTACAAAAATTATAAATATGTATGGTATTACTGAAACGACTGTGCACGTTACTTTTAAGGAGTTGTCTAATGAAGATTTACTTTCTTCCAATTCAAATATTGGTAAACCAATTCCAACTTTAAAGGTTTTTGTAATGGATAAAAATTTACACATATTGCCTTATGGAGTTGAGGGAGAAATGTGTGTTAGTGGATTAGGTGTTTGCAAAGGATATTTAAATCGTCCTGAATTAAACAAAGATAGATTTGTTCCTAACCCTTACAACCCTAATGAGATTTTGTATCGTTCTGCAGATGATGCTTATTTAACTCCTGATGGAGATTTACATTATCTTGGAAGAATTGACAATCAAGTAAAAATTAGGGGATTCCGTGTTGAAACCGGAGAAATAGAAACAAAACTTTTAAGACATCAAAATATTCAAAAATGTGTAGTATTGCCTAAGAAAAATGGTGATTTTGATAGCTATTTGGTTGCTTATGTTGTTATGAATGAAAAACAGCCAATTAGTGAATTAAAAGATTATATTTCTAAATTGGTTCCATCTTATATGGTTCCTAATTACTTTGTTTTTCTTGATAATTTGCCACTTACAAGCAATGGAAAAGTCGACCGAAAAAAACTTTTAGATATGGATGTTAAAATTGAAAAAAAGAAAAAATATGAGTCTCCTCGAAATGAATTTGAAAAAACATTCCAAGATATTTTGCAACATACTCTAAATATTAAACAAATTGGTATTGATGATAATATTTTAGAACTTGGTGCAGATTCCTTAACATTAATGAGGGTTACAATTGAATTATTAGAAAAGAATTTTATTGTTAATATTCAAGATATTTACCAATTTAAAACAATTAGAGAAATTGCAGATAATTTCTATTACCCTAAAAAGTCCAATTTATATAAAAGGACTATTGCTAATAATGTTTACTTTAAATTTAGAGACAATTTTTCTTCTAAAAAAATCAAAGCAAATAATATACTTTTAACAGGTAGCACCGGATATTTGGGAATTCATATTTTAAATGAATTAATTACTAACACAAATGCTAATGTTTACTGTGTTATAAGAAATAAAAACCATAAATCACCAGAAGAAAGATTGTCTGAAAAATTAAGTTTTTATTTTGGAAATAAGTTGCTAAAACACTTACATAAACGTATATTTGTTTTAACTGCAGACATTACAGTCCCTCAATTTGGACTTTCTGATGAAGAATACTCTAAATTAGGAAATACTATAGATATGGTTATTCATTCTGCTGCATATGTAAGTCACTATGGAGACGAGCATTTATTTGAACTTATTAATGTAACTGGAACAAATAATATTATTGATTTTTGTAGTAATTTTTCAATTTACTTAAATCATATATCTACAACATCTGTTTCTGCATCTATTCCTGATTCTGAGAAACCAGTTGTTTTTGATGAACATTGTTTATATGTTGGTCAAAATTATTCAGATAACATTTATATAAAAACTAAATTTGAGGCTGAATACAATATCTGGGAAGCATTGCAAAATTCTAACTTAAAAGCTTCTGTTTATCGTTTAGGTAATATTAGTGCTAGATATTCAGATGGTAAGTTCCAAGAAAATGATGATAAAAACGCATTTTTAAATAGAGTTCTTACTGTTGCAAAACTTGATAAAATCGCAAAATCTTTTTCAAATTTAAAAATAGATTTGAGTCCTGTTGATTATTGTGCTAAAATTATTGTTAGACTTTGTGTGCTTTCAAGCAGTTATTCTAAAGTTTTTCATATCTATCACAATAAATCTCTTAAATTTATTGATTTGATTAATAAGATTAAGCCTAAAAACGAAACTATATCAGAAGTTTCAGATAATGAATTTTACAAATACATTAAGAACAAGGGTGATATTTTAGGAATTATTAATGATTTAACAAGTAATAGTTCTACATATAATTCAAATATAGAAATGAAAAATAAACTTACTATTAACTATATGAAAAACGTAGATTTATCTTGGCCTGAAATTAACACAAAATATATTAATAGCTTTTTTACTAAATTTTTAACAAAAGGAGATTAAACAAATGAAGAAAAAATTTAATTCCTGTATATATAAAATAATTGCTTTATACTTAGGAATTCCAGCTTTAATAGCTATGGGGCTATATAAATTTTTGCCTATTATATTAAACTATCCACCTAACAGCATAGACAATACATTTCAGCTGGAATTTGACGGAATTACATATACACAGCAGTATGTACTTCTTATATCTTTAATAGTTGCTTGCAGTTTAGTTGTTCTTTTTATTAGAGCTTATAGAATTCACAAGCAATTAGTAAAACTAGAAAATGTCAAATTGGATAGAACGGAAAAAATAAGCATTTTGCTACGTGTTAGAAGATTTTGTTATGACACACCTTATTTATTATATGTGTTAGAAATATTATTACCATTAATTTTTCTACCTATCACATTTATGATAATTAAGGCCTACCCATTAACAATATTAAAAATTTGTCTAACCTACATATCTTTCTTTACGTTAGCATCTGTAACCAGTTTCGTTTTTGCTAAAAATGAATTTGGTTATATTATAACTTTATTAAATGATGAATATCCTGATATTATGCAACAAATTGAACAGCAATCTTCTAAAAAAAGAAGTAAAATAAAATCACTTACAACAAAATTAATTTTACAATTTATTCCACTAGTACTGGTTTCTTTAATCTTCTTATCTTTAGTTGGTTATGTACAAGCTTCCAAAAAAACTGGTGATGTGTATTATGACTCATATTTAACTATGTTTTCTAATATTTTTGATGATGTATTTTCTTCTAAAGAAGAAGCTCTACAAACATTGAAAAACACAACCTTATTAGATAGTTCACATCAATACTTTATTGTAAATAGTGATGGTACTTATATTGCCTCTAACAATGGAAAACTAGAACCATTTTTCATAAAATATGTATTAGATAATTCTGAAAAAGAAGGCAGTAGAGCTTTTGATTATTTCTGCCTTGATACTGAAGGAATTGCTATAAAATGTCAATTATCTAATGGAGATTATTGCTTTGCTGGGGTTAGATATGATACAAGCCAACCAATGTTTTTAGAGATAATTTTAGTTTGTGACTTATTACTATTTGTATTAATATTCTGTATCTTATTTTATGTTGCACATTCTGTATCTGCTGAAATCAGAACTGTTGCATCAAGATTAAAAGATATAGCATCTTCTAATGAAAATACTATCGATTTAAATAAAAAATTAATTGTTACATCTGAAGATGAGTTAGCAGACCTATCTCTTGCTTTTAACCAAACTCAGATATTTACAAAACACAATATTAATCAAATTAGAGATAATCAAACAATGCTTATGGAAAGGGAACGTTTAGCTTCACTTGGACAATTAATTGGTGGAATTGCACATAACTTAAAAACACCTATAATGTCGATATCTGGTGCTGCTGAAGGATTAACTGATTTAATTAAAGAATATGATTCTTCAATTGATGACCCTGAAGTAAATAGTCAAGATCATCATGATATTGCAAAAGATATGGATTCTTGGGTTGTTAAAATAAAAGATTACACATCATATATGTCAGATATTATTACTGCTGTTAAAGGTCAAGCTGTTACTTTATCTGAAACAGAAAACATGACATTTGATGTAGAAGAGTTAATTAAAAGAGTTAATATTTTAATGAGGCATGAACTTAAAAATGCAATTATTTATTTAAATGTCGTTATGAAGTCAAATGAACATACTCAAATTAATGGTGATGTTAATAGTCTTGTTCAAGTTATTAATAATATGATTTCAAATGCAATTCAATCTTATGAAGGAAAAACAAATCAAACTATTGATTTGATAGTTGAAAATGATGATAAAAATTTATATATATCAATTAGAGATCATGGTTGTGGTTTGCCTAAAAAAGTTAAAGATAAATTATTCAAGGAAATGATTACAACTAAAGGAAAAAACGGTACTGGTCTTGGATTATATATGTCATATTCAACAATAAAAGCTCACTTTGGTGGAGATATAACATTTGATTCTGTTGAAGGTCAAGGTACTACTTTTACTATTACTTTACCACTATAAATTATATTGTTAAAAACTGTATATTAAACTTATATAAGGGTTTTAAGTAAAAAATATTACTTAAAACCCTTGCTTTTTATTATTTTTATTAATATAATGTCTATGAAAATATATTATTAATTATGAGGTAAAACATATGAGAAAAGGATTACAAAACATTCAAAACTCTGAAAACAATGGTTACAAAATTATAGCTGTTGATGATGAGGAAGGAATTGTAGATTCTTTATCAATATTTTTGAAAAGGTCTGGATACCAATTTGTTGGTGTTACTGACCCACTTGAGGCAATAGAAAAAGTTAAAAATGAACATTTTGATTTAATGGTTCTTGACTTTATTATGACACCCATTCACGGTGATCAAGTTGTTGAGGAAATTAGAAAATTTAACAAAGATTTATATATATTGTTACTAACAGGTCACAAGGATTTAGCTCCACCTTTAGAAACAATTAGAAGATTAGACATTCAAGGTTATTGTGAAAAAAGTGACAAATTTGACCAATTATTATTATTAATTGAGTCTGGTATAAAATCTATTGCTCAAATGAATCAAATTAAAAGTATTAATGAAGAATTATCTGATACATATGAAAAATTAGAACAAGCTTATTTAGAGAGTATCCAAACTTTACGTTATACTGTAGAGGCCAAAGATACATATACAAGAGGTCATTCTGACCGTGTTTCTGAATATTCTGTTCTTATAGGAAAATATTTAGGATTGCCAGAAGCTGATTTAGACACATTAAAAATCGGTGGTTTATTCCATGACATTGGAAAAATCGGCGTGCCTGATGCAATTTTACAAAAAAACGGAAAACTTGATGATGATGAATATTCTCAAATTAAACAACACCCTAATATTGGTGTGCACATTTTATCACACGCAAAAATTTTCCAAAATATTTTGCCAATTGTAGAACATCACCATGAAAAATATGATGGTACAGGATATCCTAGCAGATTAGCTGGTGAAGATATTCCATATTTGGCTAGAATTGCAGCTGTAGCTGATAGTTTTGATGCAATGACTTCAAAACGTGCTTACAGAGATTCTTTGCCTATTGATGTTGTTATTGCTGAGTTTGAGAAGTTCAGAGGTACTCAATTTGATCCTAATATTGATGATGTTTTCTTGGATATTTTGAGAAATCATTATGATGAAATTGAGGAAATTAGGAATAAGTATATGGTTGATTAAATACTGCATATTAAAAAAACATTGACATATAATAAAATATGTGCTAATATAATTATAGCAAATCGCAAAACAAAGTCAATTAAAGATTAAACAAAAAAAGACTAGGAATGTCGGCTAAAACATTTTCCTAGTCTTTTCTTTTGCTACTTACTTAGTTGCTTTACTATGTAGTAAATCAATATAAGCTTTATCAGCTCAACAAAGTCTTTCAAGATTAAACCTCCTTCCTGCCTCTAAGCAAGTCGGCATTTATATATTAAACTAATTGTCAAAACTTGTCAATGAAACTTATTAGTAAAACAAAATATTACGTTTTCGGCTTTTAAACTTTCATTGATAATCCAACTTTTTGTCTATCTTTATCTATCTTAATAACTTTTACTTTTACAATATCACCTACTGAAACTAAATCTGATGGATTTTTTATAAACTTATCACTCATTTCTGAAATGTGTACAAGTCCGTCATGTTTAACTCCGATATCTACAAATGCTCCAAAATCAATTACATTTCTTACTGTGCCTGTCAATACCATTCCTTCTTTTAAGTCTTCTAATTTTAAAACATCACTTCTCAAAATAGGTTTTGGCATATCTTCACGAGGGTCTCTTCCTGGTTTTGATAATTCTTCTACTATGTCTGATAATGTCATTTCGCCTATTCCTAGTTGTTTAGCCATTTCTTCTACATTTATTGTTTTTAGTTTTTTTCTTAATTCTTCTAGTTTTTCTTTGTCTTTTAGATCTTTTTTATCAAATCCTATTGTTTCTAATAGTTTTTCTGTTGCTTCATAACTTTCTGGGTGAACTGCTGTTACTTCTAAAGGATTATCGCCGTCTAATATTCTTAAGAAACCTGCACATTGTTCAAATGCTACTTTTCCTAATTTAGGTACTTTTAATAATTGTTTTCTATTTTTTAATTTTCCATTTTCGTCTCTATATTTTACAATATTTTTTGCTATTGTATTATTAATTCCTGATACATAAGATAAAAGTGATGGTGTTGCTGTATTTACATCTACTCCTACTTTATTAACACTATCTTCTACTACAGCTGTTAGGCTTTCAGATAATTTCTTTTGGTTTACATCATGTTGATATTGTCCTACACCAATAGCTTTAGGGTCTATTTTTACAAGTTCTGCAAGTGGGTCTTGTAAACGTCTAGCAATAGAAATAGCTCCTCTTATTGATACATTTATATCTGGATATTCTTCTGTTGCAAGTTTTGATGCAGAATATACTGATGCTCCTGCCTCACTTACAATTACATAATGAACCGGTCTTGATGCTTCTTTTATCATGTCTGAAACAAACATTTCAGATTCTCTTGAGGCTGTACCATTTCCAATTGCAATCATATCAATTTTATCTTTGTCAATTAATTTTAGAAGTTCTTTTTTAGCACCTTCAACATCATTTTGAGGTTCTGTTGGATATACTGTTGTATAGTCTAAAACTTTTCCTGTTTCGTCTATAACTGCAATTTTACAACCTGTTCTATATGCAGGGTCAAATCCCATAACAGTTTTTCCCTTTATTGGTGCCCCTAACAACAATTGTTTAGAGTTTTTACCAAATACTTTTATAGCTTTTTCTTCAGCTTTTTCTGTTAAATCTGAACGGATTTCTCTATCTATTGAAGGTTCAATTAATCTTTTGAAACTATCTAAAATTGTGTCTTTAAGCATTTGTGTGAATTGAGTTTCACCTTTTAATATGTCTCTTTCAATATATTTTAATATTTTTTCTTCTGGTTTATCCAAAGAAACTTTTAAAAAGCCTTCTTTTTCGCCACGGTTTATTGCCAAAATTCTATGGCTTGGAATGTATTTTAAAGCTTCTTGATATTCATAATACATTTCATAATTTGACTTTTCCTCTGCTTTTGAAGCTTTTGTTACAATTGTTCCTTCTCTATAACATAATTTTTTAATTTCTTTTCTGTATTTTGCATTATCTGAAATTGTTTCAGCAATAATGTCTAAAGCTCCTTGTATTGCATCTTCTGCGGTTGCTACAACTTTGTCCTTATTTTTCTTATCTTCTTCTGATAGGCTGTCAATATTTACATATTGTTTTGCAATTTCATTTATATCTTTTGTTTCCTTTTGTTCTAAAATAATATCAGCAAGTGGCTCTAATCCCTTAGCTTTAGCAACTGTTGCTCTTGTTTTCTTTTTTTGTTTATATGGTCTATAAATATCTTCTACTTCTGCCAAGGTTTTTGCAATAGCTACAGCTTGTAAAATTTCGTCTGTTAGTTTTCCTTGTTCATCTATAGATTTTATGATTTCTTCTTTTCTTTGCTCTAAATTTCTTAAATATGTTAATCTTTCTCCTAAATCTCTTAATGTTTCGTCACTTAGTCCTCCTGTTACTTCTTTCCTATATCTTGCGATAAATGGAATTGTATTGCCTTCGTCAATTAATTTGATTGTGTTTTCTACTTGTGAATTTTTTACACCTAGTTCTTGTGCAATTGTTACTACTATTTTATCCATTTTTTCTTCCTTTCATGATTTTGGGGACGGAGCAAAAAATCATTTTATAAAATTACTTTTGTCATTAAATTGATTTTTTATTAACTCTTTTAAATTACGATTTTCTGTATCTTAAACTCATAATGTAAATTTATTTTAGTCTCTCCATTACCCCTTTTGTAATATCAAATTTTTTCATTATGTCTGTATATTTTATGCTGTGTTCTTCCTTTAGATATTTTATTAGCCTTTTTAGTATATCATTTTTCTCAAAAATTTCAAATACTTTTACATTTTCTTTTCTTAAAAATTCTTCTATTAAATTATTAATAATTTCATTTGGATTGTTTTCAATATCTATAAAATTTCCATATTGAATTGAAGATTCTAAAATAAATTTTAATTCTTGTTTTGAAAAAATACCTTCTGTTTGATTTTCTTGACTTTTTAAATATTTATATGATGAAAATTTATATTTTCCAGCATCTTTTACTAATCCTGCTTTTACTGGATTTTGATGTATATACTTTATACACTGTATTAATTGTCTTTGACTCATTATAGGCTGAGTTTTGTATCTATCTCTAAAAACATATCCTACCCTTTCTTGCATAAAATTATAATATTGTGCATACATTCCATTGGTTTTTTGCATGAATTTTGATAGTTCTTCTATATTGTCTGTCCTAATTAACAGGTGTGCGTGGTTGTTCATTATACAGTATGCTATAATTTCTACTTTTCTTTCTTTTTGTGTTTTCTCCAATATTTTTAAATATCTTCTTATGTAGTTTTCTGTTTTAAAAATACTTTCTTTATTAATTCCTTGTATCATAACATGAAAAAAAGAAGTATTCAGATTTTTTCGAACTTGTCTTGATATTTTTATCACTCACTTTCTTTTATCTTTTTACTTCTTTTTACAATTCAAATATGTTTATTTAATTTTTATTTTGTGAATTTTATGTAAATTTCACATTTAATATTTTGCACTTTAAATTATTATAATAAAATCCACATTATCTAATTTTATTTTCTAAAACACGATTATACTTTTATACGCTATTCTCTTAGCATATATTAAAATGATTTTTTGCTCCGTCCCCAAAATCATTCTACTCCTAAATATTCATTATATGTTATTTCTCTATCTATCACTTCGCCGTTTTCTTTTATATCGATTATTCTATTTGCAACTGTTTGTGTTAATTCATGGTCATGTGATGTGAATAAAATATTTCCAGTAAATTTTTTCATTCCTTCATTTACAGATGTAATACTTTCCATATCTAAATGGTTTGTTGGTTCATCAAATATTAGGAAGTTTGCTCCTGATAGCATCATTTTTGATAATACACATCTTACTTTTTCTCCACCTGACAATACATTTACTTTTTTCAATGCTTCATCTCCTGAGAATAACATTCTTCCTAAAAAGCTTCTTATATATGTTTCGTCTGGGTCTTTTGAGTATTTTCTTAACCATTCTGTTATGTTTTCATCTGTTTCAAACAAGTAGTTATTATCTTTTGGAAAATAATTTGTTGTTATTGTTGTTCCCCATTCGATTTTTCCTTCGTCTGGTTCTAGTTCTCCTGCAATTATTTGGAATAATATTGTTTTTGCAAGTTCATTGTCTGCTAAAAATGCTATTTTATTTCCTTCTTTTACACTAAAAGATATGTTGTCTAATAATTTTACTCCATCTACTGTTTTAGATACATTTTTTACTTGTAAAATTTCTTTTCCTGGTTCTCTATCAGGTTTGAAGTCTACATATGGATATTTTCTGTTTGATGGTTTTATTTCTTCTAATTGAATTTTTTCTAATGTTTTCTTTCTTGATGTTGCTTGTTTTGATTTTGATGCATTTGCACTAAATCTTGCAATAAAGTCTTGTAATTCTTTGATTTTTTCTTCTTTTTTCTTGTTTTGCTCTCTTGCTTGTTTTTGTGCTAGTTGACTTGATTCATACCAGAAATCGTAGTTTCCTGGATATACTTTTATTTTTCCAAAGTCAACATCTGCTATATATGTACAAACTTTGTTTAAGAAATATCTATCATGTGATACTACTATTACAGTGTTTTCGAAATCTATTAAAAATTCTTGTAACCATTCAATACTCTTTAAATCCAAGTCATTTGTAGGCTCGTCTAGTAACAATACATCTGGATTTCCAAATAAAGCTTGTGCTAATAGCACTTTTACTTTATCTCTTGCTTCTATTTCTTTCATATATTTATAATGGTTTTCTGGAATAATTCCTAAATCATTTAAAAGTTTTGCTGCATCTGATTCTGCATTCCATCCATCTAGTTCTGCAAATCTTTCTTCTAATTTTGCAGCTTTCATTCCATCTTCTTCTGAGAAATCTGGTTTTGCATATATTGCTTCTTTTTCTTTCATTATGTCATATAATTCTTTATTTCCCATTATTACTGTATCTATTACTGTAAATTCTTCAAAAGCATAGTGGTCTTGCTTTAACATTGAAAGTCTTTCACCTTTTTCTAAAGATACATCACCTTTACTTGGCTCTAACTCTCCTGATAACACTTTTAAAAATGTTGATTTACCAGCTCCATTTGCTCCTATAATTCCATAGCAGTTTCCTTTTGCAAATCTTATATTAACATCTTCAAATAATACTCTTTTCCCAAATCTAACGGTTACATTATTTGCACTTAACATTTTACTTCCTCCTAGTTATTAGTCTTTGGTATTATACTATATTTTTCTTGTATTTTCAAGGTTCATGTTGACAACGCTATTCCATTAATGTATATTATTGTTGCCGACTTGCTTAGAGGCAGGAAGGAGGTTGCTCATTGAAACCATTTATAAAATTGCTAGCATTATATGTTATTTACTTAATTGTAAAAGACTTTGATGATTAGCATAGAAAAAGACTAGGTAAGTTTAGCCGACTCCTAGTCTTTTTTTGTTACTCATTGAAACATTTATTGCAATTGCTATAATTATATTAGCACACATTTTATTATATGTCAATTTTTAATAAAATATTCATATTAGCATTTTATTTTAAAGTGTATTGTCCAATGTCTGGCTCTGTAAATACAGCCTCATCTACAGTATTAAAATTGTATTCTTTTTCTGTTATTTGGTTATCCATAATATTTTTTATAGCAATTCCTGTTTCTTTATCTACATATACTTCATTTTTTTCAGTTCCATTCATAAAAAGAGGTGACATATAATTAGTTATAGAATAACAGTCTTTTCCGTTATAATTAGTAGATTTTATTACTGCAAATGTACAAGCTAATAGTGTTTGCCAGTCATTGTCTGTTTCTAAAGAGTTTGTTAATTGTACACTTATTGTATTAGCAGCATTTAATTGTGCTGTTTTAGAATCCTTTGCATCCCAGAAAACATCACATCTTTCACCATTATTATATTGTGACATTTTTATTACTTCTCCATTAGAATCTGTCCTTTGTAAAATCACAGCTTGCTTGTTTCCGTCTTGATAATAATTTATTAAAACATTCGTACTGTCATCTGTAAATGTTTGATTTATTGTTGCTGAAAAGTTTGAAATAGCTGTATATTGTGCTATTTTGTTTTGTAATCCTTTCACTATAATAAAATTTCTAATTGTGTATAATACAAATGCTACAATGACTAGTAATACTACTAATAGAATTGTTTTTAATACTTTTTTCTTGTTCATAAAAAATCCTCCTCCTATCTTTTTGCATAATTATATCATATAAAAAGATAAAAGTAGTTTATAATCTTGAATTTTTTTGTTATTTATGATAATTTGTTATTATTATAATAAGGGGGAAAAGATGAGAAATAATAGTAGAAACAGACGTCGTAATAAAGCTAATTTACACACTGATATTAACCTTACCAAGACAAGAAATATATTAATTATAATTATTTGCATTTTGTTAATTATTTTTACAGGTGTTATAGCTTTTAATTATTTAAAAAACAAAAATGACTATAAAAATTTAGTTGAGACATCAAAACAAGAAATTGAAACCGAAAAACAAGAAGAACAAGATTCTTCTAATAATGTTCAAGAAAATCAAAAAGAAGAAACTGATACAACTTTTACGCTAACAGCTATTGGAGATGTCATGTGTCATAATACTCAATATATGGATGCTTACGACAGTGATACTGGCACTTATGATTTTTCATATGTATTTGATAATATTTCTTCATACACCAAAACTGCTGATATTTGCATTGGAAATTTAGAAACAAGTTTTGCTGGTGAAGATAGAGGTTACAGTAATTATCCAACTTTTAACTCACCTGATAGTTTAGCTGATTCTTTGAAAAGTATTGGTGTTGATGTATTAGATAAAGCTGATATTTCCCATTTAGGTACTTATAAAACTCAAGAAGACCAAGATAAAGTTTTAATAAAATATGTAAAAGGTGTGAAAATTGCATTTATTGATTATACATACGGAACTAATGGTATTTCAGTTCCTTCTGACAAAAAATTTTGCATTAATTTAATAGATAAAGATTTAATTAAAAAACATATAGAAACTGCTAAAAATCAAAATGCTGATATGATTGTTGCTTGTATGCATTGGGGTACAGAATACCAAACAAAACAAAATTCTGAGCAAGAAGAACTTGCTGATTTCTTATTTCAAAATGGTGTAAATGTTATAATTGGAAATCACCCACATGTTATTCAACCTATGGAAAAAAGGACTGTTACTTTAGAAGATGGATCTACTCGTGATGGCTTTGTAGTGTATGCTTTAGGCAATTTTATTTGTGATCAAAATGCTGTAAACACTAGGGATTCCATTATTTTAAATTTAAAAATAACTAAACATACAGATGGTTCTATTACAATAGATAATTATGATTATGTTCCTATTTATATGTACAAAGATACTTCTGTTTCAAAGCATAAAATGAAAATTCTTGATATTAATAAAACAATATATAATTATGAAAATAATTTGGATGATTCTATAACAGAAAAAATATATAATTTAATGAAAACTGAACTTGGCAGAATCACAAAAATTTTGAGTGATTAATTTTAACTCCATTTATAAAAGCTATATAACTTTACTATTATAAAAAATATAGAGGTGGAACTTACAATAGTTACCACCTCTTATTATTTTTGTAAATTTTAATAAACAATTACAATAGGTTGTTTATTAATTATAACATATTTCTTCTTCTTAACCACCAAGATACAAGTAATGTAAGTATTATAGAGATTAATATCATCACTATAAAGCCAAGTGAATTATTTTGTAATGGTAAATTTACGTTCATCCCCCAAAAGCTTGATATCATTGTTGGTACAGCCAAGATAATTGTAATTGATGTTAATGTTTTCATTACACCATTCATATTATTAGAAATAATTGATGCATATGCATCCATTGTACCATTTAAAATATTATTATATATTTGTGCCATTTCTATCGCCTGTCTGTTTTCTGTGATGGCATCTTCTAGTATTTCTTCATCTTCTTCATACAATTTTATTATTTTACCTCTTAAAGTTTTTTCCATGACTAATTCATTTGATTTTAAAGATGTTGTGAAATATACTAAACCTTTTTCTAATGTTAGCATCTTTAACAATTCTTTATTTCTCATTGAATTTTTTAATATATATTCTGCTACTTCTGTTTCTTTATTTATTTGTTTTAGATAACTCAAATAAAATGATGAGTTTAAATATAATATTTGGAAAATAAATCTTGTTTTCTTATATGTTTGGAAATTTTTTATTTTTCTTTTTTCAAAACTTTCTATAATTTTATTTTTCCTTAAAGAAACCGTTATAAAAAAATCATCTCTAACAACTATCATTCCTAAAGGTAAAGTGCTATAAATCACTTCTCCTTCTTCTCCATTTTCTGTAATTGGCACATCAACAACAAAAAGTGTAGTATCGTCATCTTCCTCATGATCAATTCTAGCTTTTTCTTCAAAATCTAGTGCATCTCTAATAAAATCTTCTTGTATTTGTACACTTTCACATACTTTTTTTATTTCATTTTCCGACGGATTTACCAAATTAATCCATGATCCTTTTTTAAATTCTTTTAATTCTCGAAATTCATTTGTTTCGATATCTGTGTTATATATTTTTAGCAAATCCATCACCTCTATTTCAATTTTATTAGTATATTTTTATACTCCCAATAATATTATTGTAGCCTGTTTTTGGCTATTTGTCAATGTCAATAAGTATTTGGTCCTATTATTCTAAGATAATTTTTTATTGTTTTTAGGTTAAAAAAATTCAATATATACTATTTAATTAAATAGTATATATTGAATTTGAATTATACATTTGATTTTATATAATAAACAATTTTAATTTCAGTTGTAGGAACCGGTTTGTTTTGGTTTGCCACATATTTTTTAGCATCCCAAGTTATTACTTTTTTATTTGCAGACAAAGTCAAACCATATTTTTCAAAATCACTTTCTGATTTGCATTCAAATAGTGTGTTTTCTGTATTTCCTGTTTTATAAGTTACTTTAATTGGGCAATCTTCTGAAACTTTTATTTCATTTGTTGCTTCATCAAATTGCACTCTACCTTTTACTGTTGTTTTATTTTGTTTGTTTCCTGTTGCTGTTGATAAAATTTCATTAAATTTATCTAATAATGTTGAAGAATTTGTTGCTTTATAACATGTATTGTTTGTAGAAACCTTCTTTAATGAACTTTCATTATACGCAGTTCCAAATCCTATACTGTAAATTTCTTGGGCTTTGCTTTTTAATGTTGTCAATTTGTTTCCATTATATGAATCGTTAAATTCGCCATCTGCTAATACAATGATGATATTTTTCTTTGTTTGGCTTAAATAAGTTGATTGATTATTTAATATCAAATTATATGCTGGAACTATATTTGTTCCTAGACCTCCTTGCTCATCACTAATTGAAATATCATTTACAGCTGCTTTTAAGCTGGCATTTGATGTTTCATTTGTTCCTACAGACACTGCACCTGTTTTAATTGTTTTATATTCATAAGTGTAATAATTTCCGTCTGATGCTTTTACAACACTAACCCATTCATTGTTTATATTTGCATATTTTCCGTCCATAAAATCTCTTACTTGAGATTCGTCAACTTTTTCTTTTAATGTTTTTAAGTCTGACTTTTCTTCTGTGCTTGATGTGTTAAATGTAATTACTCTCATATCAGTATTTTTACCATTTTGATTGTCTATAAAGTTTGCTATTGCTTTTTTAGCATTAGCTATTTTTGTTTTTTCTCTATCACTTGGAGCAATTGGGCACCATTGTTCTTTATTTACATATGCTGTTCCTGCTGTTTGGTTCATACTTGAAGAATTGTCAACTATAAAGATTATATTTAAATCTTCTCCTTTTTGACCTTCTTTATATTCATTATATTCTACATTTATTTCATTTACATTTGTTGCAGTTGTAGAGCTGTCTTCAATTTCTTTTGAGTCTTTACTAATTTTTACTTCTGCTGTGTTTTCTATTTTTTCTCCAAATGCATTGTTTTCTGATTTAACCCTATATTTTATTGTTTTTTGAGCTACTTGGTTTTCACTGCCTGCCCCTATTTCTATATTCCAGCTCAATAACTGGTTTGTATCTTTTTGTGAGATTTCTGGCTCAGCTTTTTGGTTATCAATTGTTGCAGAATTTTCTATATATTTTGTTCCTTTTAATTCGTCTTCTATAACCCTATTAGCTGAAATATATCCGCTATTTTTTACTGTTATTGTATATTCTATTTCATTTCCTGCATTTATTGTTTTTGTACCTGTTTTTTGTACAGTAATTTCAGGTTTTCCAAAGTATACGTTTAAAATATTTTCCCCTGTTGATGTTACAACTTTATCTCCTTCTGTTTTAATAAATTCAAAACCTTCTCTTGTTTCACTGTATTTGATATCAGCACCTTCTGCTGCTTCTTCTGAGGTTGTTTCAGCTAATTCTCCATTTTCATAATAATTTACTGTATATGAATATCTATTTTTTACATCTGTTCCTTCTTTGTCTTTATTTTCCCCATTTGCATTATCTTTTCCAATATATTCTTCATCCTCTAAAGTCGCTATTGCTGTGTTTATTATCTTTTTATCTCCAGCTAAAGCTGTTGCTAAATCTTCTTTAGTTACTGTATATTTTACTTGGATTTCTATTGTTTCATTTGTTTTTAAGCCTTTTGTTGTTAGCCCTTTTAATAGGTCATCTCCTGCTTTTATATTATTGTTTCTGTTGTTTATATCAATTGTTTTTCCGGCGATTTTAACTTCTGTAACTACAACATCGTGGTCATCTGTTAATTTTATATTTTCACTTGTTTTTGCTTTACTTTTATTTGTTATTACAATGCTGTAATTTATAACATCTCCCTCTTGATCTACAAATTGTGGATTTTCTGCCTTGTCTTTATCTTCTATACTTGTTCTGGTTTTAGTAACATCTAGGTTTGGCTTTTTACTTTTATCCACATATAATTTTGTAGCAAAATTCTTAGCCTTTATTTCCATTAAACGCCATTCTTTGTTAACTTTCTTCGTTTTTATCTTTTTGGTTCTTTCAACATTTTGTGTCTGAATTATCTTGTTTTCTTCTAAGTTTTCCACAGTTTGTTCATTAGTTGTGGATTGATTATTACCAGATTGTGTTTTTTGTTCTAATTCACTTGTTGTTAATGCCTTTCCTTTTATTTGTTCACTTTGTATTGGTATTACCCTTTGCGTTGTTGCAATCATTAATATTGAGATAGTTGCCAACATTAACATGATTGCTATTTTTTTATTTGGCTTTTTTTTATATATAGCCATTACTTTTCCTCCTTTACTTTTGAGCTTGTTATTTGCTTGTTTATTTTTTAGAATTGCATTTTATATTTTCTTTATGTCTGTTCTTTTGCTTTTACTACAAGCCTTTCTTTATTTCCATTTGTACATGTTATTAAAGTTAGTTCTCTTATACTATTATCTTTTGTTTGTAAAATAGATATATCATTAGGTGTGGTCTTAATGATGTCATTTATTTTGTATCTCATTGTAGTTTTATTTAAATTTGTTAATTCTACTATGTCTCCTAAACTTAAATTTTTAAGTTTTCCAAACATAGTTCCATTATATTTATTGTGCCCTGCTAATGATAGATTTCCGTAGTCATTTATACCTTTTCCCCAATATTTTATTATCCCATATTTCATAGGTCCTTTTGCATCTTCTGGTGTTGGATTTTCCACTTCTAAAATAGGGTATTTTATATTTATTTTTGGAATTGATATTATTCCAATTATTTTATATCCATTTATTTCTGTTTGTTGCTTTAATGTTGTTGCATTGCTTTTATCTGCTTGTCTCAGTTTTTGGGCCTCTGTATAATTTTCTTCTGTTTCTTGTGTTTCAACTCCTAAGTCGCTAAAATCTGTTTTAGAAAATGTTTCTAATATTTCTTTGTTTTCTTTTTCTATTTTGTAATCTCCTAAATATTTGATTCCAATTAATATTATTGTTACTACTCCACTTAAAATAAGTATTGTAAAAATTATTTTATATAGTTTTATTTTTAAATTAGTTTTTAGTGTTTTCATTTTTTAACTTCTTCACTCTAAAATATACAATAGTTGCAACTATTGATATTACTGCTAATACTATAAATAAAGCAAGGCTTTCTCCTGTAATTGGTAACTTTTTTGCTTCTTTTACTGTAATTGGTTCAACACTTGTTTCTATTGTTTCACCTTCTTTTTCAGTTACATTTGTTGTTAAAAATTTTACATCTTGTGTTTGTGTTCCATCTTCTGCTATTTTATTTAAAAATATAATATATGTATCTCCTTTATTCGAATCTTCTGGTTGTATTATTTGGCTATCTTGAACTTCTCTCCAGTTTTGTATTTTTAATAAATTATTGTATAAATTATAAAAGCTTTTATAAGTTTTAATTTTTTCTACCGTATTCATTTTATCTGCATTTGTATTTATATTATTTGCAATATTTTCTAATTCTTTATATTCTCCTTCTTCTACTTTGTTTAATGAATACTCATATTTCCCATCTTTTTCCGTTATTTTTAATCCTCCTAAAGTTGTTGTTACTTTTACTCCGTCTTCTTCTTTTTCAATAGTTTTTAAGTTTTTAGCTGTTTTAGTTGCTATTCTTTTAGTTAATGTTTCAGTTTCTTGTAATTGACTTTGTTCTACTGCATTTGCAAAATCAATTTCTTGTCCTTCAATTTTATCTTTTCCGTTCATATCTTTTACATAAATATAGCTTTTTGTATTTGCCCCTTTTTGAGTTAAACTTTCGTATTTTTCTTTAGAAATAAATATTACATTTTCTCCTTGTTCATCTTTACTTGATGTCACATATTTTAGTTGCATTTTATCTGCATTTTGCATATTTGTTATTGCAAATTTGAATTTTTCTTTTATGTCTTTTACATATACTACATAATCTCCACTTTCTGAATGAATAATTGCAGTATTGTTTTCGGCAGCAAATATTTTTATAGGAAACAATAATGCTATTAATAAAATTAGAGTGATTATGCTCCCTGTTTTCTTGTGCTTTGTCTTTTGCAAAGCTTCTCTTGTAATTAGTTTTTGCATCATTTTTTAACAAATCCTCCCATCTTTTATTTCTTTTATGCAATATTATATGCTACCTTTTTTCCATATATTCCTAAAATTTGAATTTATTTTTGCACAAAAAAAGAACTGACTTTTTGCAAAGACTTCATTTTGAATCGTCTTTTTCTAAAATCAATTCTTTTGGTTAGATCTATTTCTAGTTTTATATTGTCCCTGGCCACTTTTTATTCTATAACCAATCCCCAACTTTTTTAATATATATTTTCTTTACAAACTGTACTAAAATTACATACAAAGCTGTTAGTCCTGCAACTATTGCGTAATAAATTGGTGGCATTATTTCAAAATGGAATGCCGGTATATTATGTAATACTATTGGTGCTAATATTGTTCCAATTATTGTAACACAAGTTAATCCTGTTAATATTGGGTTTGCTTTTGATTGTATAAATGGTACTTTTGATGTTCTTACAAAATGAATTATTAATGTTTCACTAATTAAGCATTCTACAAACCATGCTGTTTGGAAATAGCTTTCACTTACTGTTCCATTATATCCTAATATAAACCAAAATGCTAAAAATGCTAACACATCTATTATAGAACTAACTGGTCCCATTACATTCATAAATGTTCCTAATCCTTTTGTATCCCACTTTTTAGGTCTTCTTAAAAATTCTTCGTCTACATTGTCATAAGGTATTCCTATTTGTGAAAAATCATATAAAAAGTCTTGAATTAACATTTGAATTGGCAATAATGGTAAAAATGGTAAGAAAATACTTGCAATAAATATACTAAATACATCTCCAAAATCTGAACTTAAAGCCATTTTCATATATTTTATAATATTTCCATATACTTTTCTTCCTTCTATTACTCCATTAAATATTACTTTTAAACTCTTTTCTAGTAATATAATGTCACTTGCCTCTTTTGCAATGTCTGTTGCTGTGTTTACACATATTCCAACATCTGCATTATGTAATGATGGTGCATCATTTACTCCGTCTCCCATATAGCCTACTACATGTCCATTTTTTCTTAATATCTTAATAATTCTTTCTTTTTGCAATGGATTCATTCTTGCAAATACATTTACTTCCTCGACTTTTTTGGCAAGTTCTCCATCTGGCAGTTTGTCTATATCTGCTCCTATTAGTATTTGTGAATTTTCTATTCCCACTAAATTACAGATATTTTCTGTTGCATATTGATTGTCACCTGTTAATATTTTTGTTGTAATTCCATATTCTTTTAATTTTTTTATTGTTTCTTTTACTTCTTTTTTAGGTGGGTCTAAAAATGCTACAAAACCTATAAATGTCATATCTTTTTCGTCGTCGCTGTTAAATATGTCTTTTCCTCTATATTCTCTTTTTGATGCTAATGCAATTACTTGCATTCCTTGTTTTGCAAGGTCTTGAGCATTTTTGTTTATATTTTCTATCATTTCTTTTGTTAATGATTTATGGTCTCCATTTATTTTCACTTTTGTACAGCTTTTTAATACTTCTTCTAGAGCCCCTTTGGTTATTATTCTATAATGATTATCATGTTTTACAACAACACTTACTTTTTTTCTTGTATAATCAAATGGGATTTCGTCTATTTTTTCATATCCTTCAACTTGTTCTTTTACTTTATGCTCAATTCCGTAAGTAATTACCGCTTTGTCTACTAAGTTTTTCATTCCTGTACTGTAATAACTATTTAAAAACGCATATTCTAATATTGATATATCTTCTTTCCCTTCTACATTTATATATTTTTGTAATACAATTTTATCTAATGTTAATGTTCCTGTTTTATCTGTGCATAAAATATCAATTGCCCCTAGGTTTTGAATTGCCTGAATATTTTTTACTAATGTTTTCTTTTTAGCTAGTGTTTTAGTTCCTTTTGTTAAATTTACATTTACTATCATTGGTAACATTGTTGGCGTAATTCCTACTGCTACTGATAATGCAAATAGTATAGCTTCTAAGATATCTTTACGTATAAATGCATAAATTATAAATACTGCAATTGAAACTACAACCATATATTTTATAAGTAATTTTGTAATTCCATTCATTCCTTTTTCAAAGTTTGTAATTTCTCTTTTGTTATCTATTTGTTTTCCCATACTTCCCAAGTATGTTGAAAATCCTGTATTTATTGCAACTGCTGTTGCATTTCCACTTATTACACTTGTTCCCATTAAACATATGTTAGAAAGTGAAAATATTTCGCTTGTATTGTTGAATTTATTTGTTTTTTCTACTGGTGCACTTTCTCCTGTAAATACAGATTGGTTCAAAAATAAATCTTTATTTTCTATTATCATTACATCTGCTGGTATTATTGATCCTGCATTTAGTTGGATTATATCTCCTTTTACTACTTTTTCTGTTTTTATTGTTTGTGGTTTTCCATTTCTTATAACTGTTGCTGTTGAAAACATTTCGCTTTTTAGTTTTCTATTAAATTTGTATGTAGAATAATTTTGTGCAAATTTTATCATTGCACTTACAAATCCTATTGCTAAAATTATTACTGTTCCTAATGTATCGTCACCAACAAGTTTATTTATTATTGCTAAAATTAATAAAATTAATATAAATTTATCTTTAAACGAATTTACAAAAAAGTAAAGCCATGAATGTTTTTCGTCTTTTACTACAATATTTTCTCCATCTTTTTCTAATTTTTCTTCTGCCTGTTTGTTTGTTAAGCCTTTTTGCTGATTAGTTTTAAATTCTTGTAATATTTCTTCTTTGTCTTTTTGTGCTATTTCTTTGTATTTTTCTAGGATTTTTTGGTCATTGTTGTTTACTAATTTTTTGTTTTTTAGTTTGTTTTTTATAAAAAATAATCTAATCAATTTTATTATCTCCTTTTCGAGTGTTGTTTAGATATCTTTTGGTATCTTTTGTTTTCTTTTATATAATAATCCTACTTTTGTGTTTTTTCAAGATTTTATGATTGATTTTTTAGTTTTTTATAGAACAAACGCAAACATTAATAATATTGTACTTATTAGAACATTTTTAGGTCTGTGTCTTTATTCGTGTGCGAAAATTTGTGAAATAAATTTTCTGTGCATTGTTATTTTTATATAATAGGAATTTCGAAGAATTTTTCTATTATATAAAAAAGAATCGACCTTTTACAGTCGATCCTTTTTTAACAATTCGGAATCAAAATCTTTCGCTTTAATATTACTTTAACACTTTAACTTTCATCTCTCTTATACACTCTTTGTATACTTTTTCTAAATCTCTTTCATCTCTTCTTGTATATATTTCTTTTGAAAAAATCAATTCAAACCTGTTGTCAGCATCTAATGAAACTATTTTGTTATGTGTGATACTTACATGATTTGTTTTTTGTACTGCCATTATAATTTCATCACCAATTTTGAGTTCTGGCATTTCTTCCATAACTTCAACCCCATTAGATATTATTTTGACTACATTATTTGTATTCTTCGACTTGACTAAGTATAGCTTCTTTCCTTTTTTCTCTACTTTAATTTCCATTTCCTCTTCTTTATTTTTTTGAATTTGGCGTTTCATATAGTGTACTTTTACTCCATACATTCTCGCTTTTAGAGTCATCGTTTTGTCAGATGTTAACAATGTAATATGTTCTTTATTCTCTGCACAATAGTCTATAATGTTATCATCTGCTTTTTCGTGATTTTCTTTAATGAGTACTGGTTTGAATGTCTTTTCTCTTTCTGCTGCAATTCCTAAAATGTATCTTGCATTATTTCCATCTATATCAAAGAAGGATTGCATTTTTTCAAGTTCATAAATTGTTACACTTGTTAATATAATTTTTGAATTTGTTTTACAAATTTTTTTCAAATCATCTCTTATTGTTGTAACTCCTGATATAGATGCATCAATTACATATCCTTCTATCATTTCCTTATTACACTCTCTTTTATCTTCTTGCTTTTTGTTATCAACTTTTTCTACCTTTTGATTCTCTTTTTCTCTTTTTCTGTTCTCTTTTAGTTGATTTTTTATTTTTTCTTTGTCTTTTGGATATTTAGAAAGTGTGTTATTAATCATGATTTTTGATAATCCTGTAAGAACTGCAATTTCTTCTACATTTGTAGCTATTTCAGCAGCTTCCTTAATCCGGTCGTAGTCTTCTAAGATTTGTTTTTTTGTTCTCTTCATGTTATTTTTCTCCTTTGTTTTGTTTATTGAAATTTAAAGTATTTTTGCAATATTAAAACTTTACTCCTTTCCAAGCTTTTTTAAGCTTTTTTCTGCAAAACAATACTTGTTCCAATTCATATTATACCATACTTTTAGCTATCTGTAAACTTATGTTAACTTTTTGTTTTATTGCTAAAAATAAAAGACACTTATAAAAGTGCCTACTTTGGTGCGTCATCAGGGGGTCGAACCCTGGACCTTCGGATTAAGAGTCCGCTGCTCTACCAACTGAGCTAATAACGCATATGTTATTTTTATTTGTTAACATTGATTATTATAGTATCTTTTTATTCATTTGTCAACAGCGATTTTGTATAACTTTTGTACTATTCTATGTAATAAATATGTGTAAAAAAGTCAAAAAATTACACATATTTTAAAAACATGTGTAATTTTTATTTTTTCTTTCTATTCAGTTACTTGTTGTTGCTCTTGAGTCTCTGTTGTATTTGTTGTTTGTGGCGTTGTAGTTGTTTCTGTTGAGGTTACTTCTGTTGTTTTATTATCTTCTGTATTAGTTGTCATTGCTGGTCCTGTGCCCCTTCTAATTATTCTTGTCATTGCATTATATGTGTCTTTAGAAACTAATGTTATAGAAATTACTTTTCCATTTAATAATTTTGTCATATATGTTTCAGTTTTTAATCCATTTGTTCCTTTTTGTTCAACTTTTTCTGTTCCTGTTGGTAATGTACTATCATCTATGTATTCTGTTGTAACTGGAATTGTTGCAACTCTTTTTACATCAAATTTGAATGTATATTCTTTATCTTCTTTTATTCCATATATTGTTACTGTTGCAATTCCGTTTTTTGCTGTTGCAACTACTCTTACTGGATATTGTCTTGTATTTTTAAATTTAAAATCCGTTAATCCATATACTACTGTTGCATCCATTCCTGGCTCTACATATGATGTTACAAATTGGTGATTTTTTCTTTCTACAATTTCTAAGTTTGCATTTAATACTGCATTATATAATGTTGAAGAAATTTGACATATTCCTCCACCTATTCCATCAACTACTTTTCCAGCCTCATATATCTTTGCATTTTTGTATCCAGCTCCTGCTGTTCTTGCCCCAACGACTTTATTGTATGAGAATGTATCTCCTGATAATACTACTGTTCCATTTATTTTGCTACAAGCTAATTCAAGGTTTGTTGTTCTGTCTTTATCACTTATATCATATCTTGTTGAAAATGTTGCTAACTTATCTGGAAATGCTTCTGGTCCAATTTTATCTAATGTTACTTTTGGATTTGTAATTGTTAATTTTATTACATATTCATCTTTATCTTCTTGCAATATCTCTTTTGCTTTTTCTAAGTCAAAACTTATTCCTTTAACCTCTGGATATACCGCAAATGGATTTTTTGTGAAATATGCATCTTGTGGCTCTTTACATATTTCATCATGAATTTTTTCTATATCTATTGCTTCTGGTTCTTTATTTACTACTGGTATTTCTAATGTTTGATCTCCATTTGAATCTATATTTTTTAATTCATATTTTATAATTTCTAAAAAAGCATTTTCATCTATTACAACTCCAACTTTTCCTTTAGATATTGTTAATTCATCATCATCTACTGAGTAACTAGATTCTATTACACCATCTGGTAAATTCACATTTATATCATCTATTGTTTGTTTTGCTACATCTTCATTTATTGACATATCTACATCAATATTTCTTTTTCCTATTAATGTAAATAAAATATTGTAATTATTTACAAATATATTATCACTTTTTCCTATATTGTCTGCTTCATCAACTGCTTTGTCTATATCATAATTTGTCTCAATTAATTCTGGACTTATTGTTGATTCATATTCATTATGTTTTATTTTTATTTCAGTTGTTTTTTTCTCATTATAAATTGCTTCTAATTTACTTTTAGCCTCTTCTTTAGAGATTCCAGACATGTCTATTCCTTCGATAAATACACCTTTTGCTATTTTTTCATTATTAATATTTACTAATGCAAATATTGTAGATATAAATAGTCCTAAAATAATTATTATGCCTATTATTATTGATATAATAATATATTTTTTCTTACTACTTGTCTCTTTTTTGGTTTCTTTTGACATTTCTTTTATCTCTTCTTCTAATTTTTTTGGATTTTCTTCCAATTGTTCAAACTTTTTTTCTACTTTTTCTTTTTCCATCTCTTTCGTTTCTTCCTTTTTATTTTCTTTCATTGTAATCACCCCTACGATATTACAATTTTATAATAGCATAAACTTAAATTTTTTACAATATTTTAAAATTTTTATTGTTTTTTTATCACTTTTTTTGAAAAAATACTTGAACAATGTGTAAATTAATATTATAATATTACTAGCAAAAGATAAATAAGGAGAGAATTTAAATGGAGTTAACAAAAAATATATTCTTCAACACAGATAAATTAGTAGAAAATAGTAAAGTAAAAATATCATATTTAGGTCAATTATATCAAGATGCTTCTGAAGAAGTATCTATTCATTATGGTTTTGGACAAAATTGGGATAATGTAACTGATGTAAAAATGGAAAAAACTGATTTAGGATTTCAAGCTGAAATACAATTATTAGAAGGAGATACTTTTAACTTCTGTTTTAAAAATAGTAATGAAATTTGGGATAACAATAATGGTCAAAATTATATATTCCCATTAGAAAAAGTTCAAAACGAATTAATTGTTTTAGAAGATGAACCTGTTTCTTTAGGTTCTGCAAAGAAATTAAGACGTTCTTATTTATGGAGCAAAAAGGTTCGTTTAGCTGTTTATAAAATAATTTCTTACTTACCAAAATTAATTTCTGGAAATTATAAAAGAAAATTAAATGATGCCAATTAATAATTTATTATATAATATAAATAAAAAACTAATAATATTTAAAACATATTATTAGTTTTTTATTTTGCTTAAATTTAAGTAATTACCCATCCACCATTTATTGAAATAACTTGGCCTGTTGTATAATTGTCATCTATTAACCATTTTACACATTTAGCAATATCTTGTGGATTACCTAATCTTTCTAGTGGTATTTCTTCTTTTATTTCTTCGATTTCTTTTTCTGTAAATTTACTATTCATTTTTGTATTTATCATTCCTGGTGCAATTGAGTTCACTCTAATATTAGATGGTCCTAGTTCTTTTGCTAATGCTTTTGTCATTCCATCTAGTCCTGCTTTTGATATAGAGTACAAAACTTCTAATGATCCACCAACTATTCCCCATATTGATGAAATATTTATTATACATCCTTTTTTATTATGTACCATATTTGGTATTACTTCTTGTGACATTGCAAATGCAGAATATAAATTAGTATTTATTAGTTTATCCCAGTCTTCATCTGTTTCATCTGTAAATAATTTGTATTCAGAGATTCCTGCATTATTTATTAATATATCTATTTTTCCATACTTTTCTATTGTATATTCTACTAATTTTTTTACATCTTCTCTTTTTGACACATCAGCTTTAACTATTTCTAATTTAAAATTTTGTTCTTCTAATTCTTGTTGTAATTTTTTGGCTTCTTCCTCTGATTTATTGTAATTTGCAATTACAGTTATTCCAGATTCTGCAAGTTCTTTTGCTACTTCTCTTCCTATTCCTCTTGATGCTCCTGTTACTATTGCTATTTTTTGTTTATCTTGCATATTTTTTGTATAATATATTTTTTATATATTATATCTCCTTCCTTTTTTATTAATATTTTTTCATTTAAATAATAGCATATTTTGTTAAATTATTCAATGTGATAAATATTTATGCAATAAAAAAAAGCCCGTAATCAAGCATAGTGCAAAACTACTGACCTTGTGGAGCCACTTCTCAGATTCGAACTGAGGACCCCCGCATTACAAGTGCGGTGCTCTGGCCAACTGAGCTAAAGTGGCAACTTTGGTGACCCGTACGGGAATCGAACCCATGTCTCCGCCGTGAAAGGGCGATGTCT
>OJME01000194.1_pt1 | contig 55997 bp, 53 predicted proteins | sample 1597151 | NCBI WGS metagenome assembly OJME01 (sample SAMEA2452118, study PRJEB22498) | human gut metagenome | biome: human feces; feature: human gut; material: feces | place: Australia | collected 2012
TAAGTGAAGAAGAAATAGAAAAGAAAGTAAAAGAAGCTGAAATGAATGCTGAAGCTGATAAAGCTAAAAAAGATAAAATAGAAGCAGTTAACCAAGCTGATTCAACTATATATCAAACAGAAAAAACTTTAAATGAATTAGGCGATAAAGTAAATGCTGATGATAAATCTCAAATAGAAGCAGCTATAACTTCATTAAAAGAAGTAAAAGATAAAGAAAGTGCTAGCGCTGAAGAAATAAAAGCAGCAATAGACGAAGTAATGAACAAATTCCACAAAGTATCTGAGCAAATGTATCAACAAGCTCAAGCTGAACAAGCTGCTCAAGGTGGAGAAGAAGCAAGTCAAAATCAATCAAACGATGATGTAGTAGATGCAGATTTCAAAGAAGTATAAGATTTGATTTGATTGCAAAAATATACAGATTGTGTATAATAAATTAAAAGGATATTAATCTGTTTTAAAACAATTAATAATAGCTTGTAGTTTAATATTCTACAAGCTATTGTTTTGTAATATAAAGGTGGTGACAATACTTGAGTACTAAAAGAGATTACTATGATGTCTTAGGTGTGGATAAAAGTGCGGATGCAACAGCGATAAAAAAAGCTTATAGAAAACTAGCTATGAAATATCATCCAGATAAAAATCCTGGAGATAAAGAAGCGGAAGAAAAATTTAAAGAAATTAATGAAGCATATGAAGTATTATCAGATGAAACTAAAAGAAGAAATTACGATCAATTTGGTCATGAAGGTGTAAATGGTCAAGGATTTGGTGGAGCTGGCGGTTTCGGTGGCCAAGGATTTGGTGGATTTGATGATATATTTGGAGATATATTTGGAGATATGTTTGGTGGAGGATTTAGCGGAGGTTCTCGTCAAAGAAGAAGAGGTCCAGAACGTGGTGCTGACATAAAACAAAGAGTAAATATATCTTTTGAAGAAGCTGCTTTTGGTAAAAAAGTTCAAGTTAAAATAAATAGAAGTGAAGAATGTGATCAGTGTCATGGTAGTGGTGCAAAACCTGGTACTTCTAAGAAAACTTGTCCAACTTGCCATGGTAGTGGTCAAGTTCAATCAGTTCAAAGAACTCCTTTTGGTAATATAGCAAGTACAAGAACATGTTCTACATGTAATGGTGAAGGAGAAGTTATAGACTCACCATGTAGCAAATGTCATGGAAAAGGAAGTATAAGAAAAACTAAAACTATTGAAGTTGATATACCAGCAGGTATAGATAATGGTCAAATGATTAAATTAGGTGGTCAAGGTGAACTAGGAACTAGAGGTGGTCCAAGAGGAGATTTATATATTGAAGTTAATGTACAATCTCACCCACTATTTACTAGAGACGGTTACGATGTTTACTTAGAAATGCCTATAACATTTGCTCAAGCAACTTTAGGTGATAAAATACAAGTACCAACTTTAGATGGTAAAGTAGAATATGAAGTGCCTGAAGGAACTCAAACAGGAACAGTATTTAGATTAAAAGGTAAAGGTATACCAAAATTAAAATCTAATGTTAGAGGAGATCAATATGTTAAAGTGACAGTTGAAATCCCTAAAAAGCTTAATGAAAAACAAAAAGAATTAGTTAGAGAATTTGCAAAGGAATGCGGTCAAGAGGTGCATCAAAGGCAAAAAACTTTAAGTGATAAGATAGATAATTTCTTTAAAAACCTTAAAAAGAAATAAAATCATATAAATCCTTCCGATTGAAAAATATTGGGAGGATTTTTTGCGCAAATATAATTATTATATGTATAAAACAATATTATAAAAGATAATAATTATGATATAATAAAATTTATGAAAAATAGTATTAAATATTGAAAGAAGGTTTACATATGAATTGGACAGAAGTAGCGGTAAAAACGACGACAGAAGCTGTAGAAGCTATAAGTAATATATTACTAGAAGAAAGATGCGGGGGGGTAATGATAGAAGACCCTAAAGATTTTTTATTCCAAAAGAAAAATGAATTAGATTGGGACTATGTGGAAGAAGAAGTATTCAATAAAAGTAACCAAGATGGGGTATTAATAAAAACATACATCCCAGAAGAAAGAAATGTATTAGAACTTGTTGAAACTATAAAAGCTAAAATATCATTATTACCAGACTGTGGGCTTGATATAGGAGAAGGTAGTGTATCATTAAGTAATGTTAATGAATCAGATTGGGCAAATGAGTGGAAAAAATACTACAAACCAACTAAAATAGGACAAAAAATAGTAGTTAAGCCAACTTGGGAAGATTATGAAGCTAAAGAAGGAGATTTAATAATAGAATTAGATCCAGGAATGGCATTTGGTACGGGAACTCACGAAACAACTTCTATGTGTATTAGAGAATTAGAAAAATACGTAGATGAAACTAAAAGAGTATTCGATATAGGATGCGGAAGTGGAATACTAGCAATTGCTGCTGCTAAACTTGGAGCTAAAGAAGTTGTAGCAGGTGACTTAGATGAAGTTGCTGTAAAAGTTTCAAAAGAAAACTGTGAATTAAACAATGTAAGTGATAGAGTAATAGTTAAACACGGAAGTTTATTTGAAGTAGTAGAAGGAAAAGCAGACGTAATTGTAGCAAACATAATAGCTGATATAATAAAAATATTAGCTAATGATGTAAGTAAATTCTTAAGTGAAGATGGAGTGTTTATATCATCAGGAATAATTCATGCTAAAATAGATGAGGTAGTAGAATCTTTAGAAAATAACGGATTTGAAATAGTTGAAATAGTAAAACTTGGTGAATGGTCAGCTATAGTATCTAAACTTAAGTAGGTGAAATTATGGATAGATTTTTCACACCTAAAAGCAACATAAATTTAGAGCAAAATACTTGTGTTATTGAAGGAGAAGATGTTAAACATATATCAAGAGTACTTAGATGTAGAGAAAATGATAAACTTGAAGTTTGTGATATGGATAACAATGAGTATATTTGTGAAATAAAAGAAATAAACAAAGACAATATATTATTAGACATAATTGAAAAAGTAAATATAAAACGTGAATCTAACTTAAAAGTAAAATTATATCAAGGTATGCCTAAAGGAACTAAAATGGAGTTAATACTTCAAAAGTTGACTGAAATAGGTGTAGATGAGATAGTTTTAGTTCAAACTAAAAGAAGTGTAACTAAAATTGACAACAAAAAAGAAGATAAAAAAATCGAAAGATGGGAAAGAATTATTTATGAAGCTGCTAAGCAAAGTAAAAGAGGAAAAATACCAAAGCTTACTGGTGTTTTAACTTTTAAAGAAGCTTTAGCTGATATGCAAAATAATGATTTAAATATTTGTCCTTATGAAAATGAGAGAACTATATCTATTAAAGAAGCTATAAAAGACTCAAGTGCAAATACTATTGGAATTTTTGTTGGACCAGAAGGTGGATTTGAAGAAGAAGAAGTTGAAAAAATTCAAGAAATAGATGGAAAAGTAGTTTCTCTAGGACCTAGAATACTTAGAACAGAAACTGCATCTGTAGTTGCTTCATCAATAGTTTTATATGAGCTAAGTGACTTAGGAGGAAATATATAATGAAAAAAGTAGCTTTTTATACTTTAGGTTGTAAAGTAAATCAATACGAAACAGAAGCCATGCTTGAAATGTTTGAAAAAGATGGATATGAGCAAGTTGGTAGTGAAGACTATGCAGATGTTTATGTTATAAATACTTGTACAGTAACTCATATGAGTGATAGAAAATCACGTCAATATATAAGAAGAATGAAAAAGAAAAATCCAGATGCTATAATAGCAGTTGTTGGTTGCTATTCACAAGTATCTCCAGAAGAAATACTTGAAATAGATGAAGTTAATCTAGTAATGGGAACTAATGAAAGAAGAGATATAGTTAAAGAAATTAAAAAATTAGAAGTTGTAGAAGGCGAAAAGAAAGCATCTACAGTTGATGATATAATGAAAGTTAGAGCTTTTGAAGAAATAGAAATAAGCCAATCTAACGGAAGAACTAGAGCATTTATGAAAATACAAGATGGATGTGATAGATTCTGTACTTACTGTATAATACCATATGCAAGAGGTGGGAAAGTAAGAAGTAGAGATATGGAAAGTATAGTAAATGAAGCAAAAACTTTAGCTGAAAATGGATATGAGGAAGTTGTACTTACAGGCATACATGTTGCATCATATGGAAAAGATTTAAAAGACGAAGATACAAAACTTTTAGATGTAATTAAACAAATAAATAATATAGAAGGAATAAAAAGAATTAGAACAAGTTCTGTTGAGCCTATATTATTTACAGATGAATTTGTAAGTGAAGTTTCTAAAATGGAAAAAGTTATGCCGCATTATCATTTATCATTACAAAGTGGATGTGATGAAACTTTAAAAAGAATGAACAGAAGATATACAACTGCACAGTATAAAGAAATAGTTGATAAATTAAGAAAAGAAATACCAAATGTGGCAATAACCACAGATGTTATAGTAGGATTCCCAGGTGAAACAGAAGAAGAGTTTGAAAAAACTTATAACTTCTTAAAAGATATAGAATTATCACAAATGCATATATTCAAATATTCTCCAAGAAAAGGAACTAAAGCAGCAGATATGGAAAATCAAGTTTCTCCTCAAATTAAACACGAGAGAAGTGAAAAACTGCTACAATTAAATAAAGAAAACTTTATGAAATTTGCATCTAAATCTGTAGGGAAAGAATTTGAAGTATTATTTGAACAAGAAGTAGGAGATGATAAATACGAAGGATTAACACCTAACTATTTAAAAACTTTTGTAACTTGTGATGAAGATATTTGTGGAAAAATAATGAAAGTCAAGATTACAGAAGTTAAAGATGAATATGTAGAAGGAATATTAGTATAAGATGTAGAATTTTAAGATTTGAAATTTATAGTTAGGAGGTGGAAAAGATGGATTGTTTATTTTGTAAAATAATAAATGGAGAAATACCAAGTAGCAAAGTTTATGAAGATGATAAAGTTATAGCTTTTAATGATATAAATCCTGTTGCTCCATACCATATATTAGTTGTTCCTAAAAAACATTATGACAGTATAGCAGATATTTCTGAAAAAGAAATGGAAATTGTTGCACATATTCATAATGTTATAAATAAAATAGCTATAGATAAAGGTTTTAGCGATGCTGGATTTAGAATAATTAATAACTGTGGTAGTGATGGAGGTCAAGAAGTTAAGCATCTTCATTACCATGTATTAGCAGGTAAAAAACTACCTAATTATGAAGCTAATCAAAAATAATAATTTTTTATAAAGATTTTAAGATTATAAATAATTAAATACTTGATAAAAGTTTAATTTTAGTTTATAATAAACAAAGTGTGAGATTGTAATGCAGTGATGCAGATAAAATCAAATTACAGTCCCAGCATAATTCGCGCAATCGGAGGGAGGGAAAAAGAATGTCAGAAGTAAGAGTAAGAGAAAACGAATCATTAGACAGTGCTTTAAGAAGATTTAAACGTCAATGTGCAATGTCTGGCATAATGTCAGAAGTTAGAAAAAGAGAGCACTATGATAAACCAAGTGTTAAACGTAAGAAAAAAGCTGAAGCAGCTAGAAGAAAAAACGCTAAAAGATAGTAAATAGAAATAAAGAGGTGAGGGTAATGTCCCTTAAACAAAAGTTACAAGAAGATTTAAAATCTTCGATGAAAAACAAGGATACTAACAAAAAGTCTGTTATAACTTTAATTAGAGCTTCTATTAAACAATATGAAGTAGATAATAGAGTTGAATTAGGAGACGAAGAAATTACAGATCTTATTGCTAAGCAATTAAAACAAACTAGAGATTCTCGTGATGAGTTTGCAAAAGCTGGAAGAGAAGATTTAGTTGAAAAAGCTGATGCAGAGATTGAAATTTTAAAAGAGTACCTACCTCAACAATTAAGCGAAGAAGAATTAAATGAAATCGTAATTTCTACTATATCTGAAGTAGGAGCTACTTCTATGAAAGATATGAAGAATATTATGTCGTCAATTATGCCTAAAGTAAAAGGCAGAGCTGATGGAAAACTAATAAATGAGTTAGTAAAGAAAAATTTACAATAGATAAAAACCTAGAGATTAATCTCTAGGTTTTTTTATATTTAATGAATTTTTAATATAAATAATCATAATCCCTTATTTTGGTACATACTTATTAATTAGAAATAATAAGTGAAAGCGAGGGAAGGAATTGATTATATCAGTTAAAGAAGTTAAGAAATATATTTGTTGTGTACTTGCTCCTATACTTATTGGCATTTTGAGTAGTATGTTATCTAAAGTAATATGTGGAGTAGGTATGGCCACTTATTATCATGAACTTATCAAACCAGGATTTGCGCCACTAGGGATAATTTTTCCTATAGTGTGGACTGTATTATACATATTGATGGGAACATCATCTTATATAATTTTGTCACAGAAAAAAAGTGAATGTAAAGTAAAAGATGCTATGTTTTATTATTGGTTCCAAATGGGATTAAATTTTCTATGGTCTATACTATTCTTTGGATTTCAACTTAGATTAACAGCTTTAATAGATTTAATGTTACTTCTTATATTTGTACTAGCAATGATTTATAAATTTTATAAAATTAAACCTACGTCAGCTTATTTAAATATACCTTATGTATTTTGGCTAATATATGCTCTTGTACTTAATTACTACATATGGTTTATAAATAAATAATACATATGGTTTATAAATAAATAATACTGAGAGTATTCTCAGTTTTTTTTATATAAATTTAAAGATATGAAAAAATATGAAATTTTAATCTGGCTTATTAATAGAATATACAAGAGGGAGGGGATTGAGCCATGGATATATCGCCAGATTTAAAAGTGACACAACCTACAGTTACTTTAATAAGCAATACATTTATAAAAATAGAAAATTATGAATCTATTATAACTTACGATACAAATTTAATTAAGATAAAAACTAAAGTAAAAACTGTAAAAATAACTGGAGATCATCTTTTACTAAAATATATTGAACCAGAGGAAATTGGAATAAAAGGACTTATATACTCCTTAGAGTATATTGATTAGGAGGAGATAGTGGTGATAAGTTTCATAAGAGGATATTATACTGTAATCGTGGAAGGTTTAGGAACAGAAAGTTTTTTAAATTATCTTATAAGAAATAAAATATATGTTTACAATGTAAATAGAATAGAAAAAACAAAAATTCAATTCGATATAGATAGGAATAACTTTAAAAAATTAAAAAAAATTTATAGAAATAATAAATTTGATATTAAAATTAAAAAGCAGACAGGCATTCCTTTTATTGCAAGAAGAATATATACTTATAGAGGTATGGTTATTTGTGCCATTATTTCTTTGATAATATTAATGTCTACATCTCAATTTGTAACAGATGTTTATATAACAGCTCCTGAAGGAATAGACAAACAAGCTCTAAAAAAGGAGCTTTACATACAAGGTGTTAAACCCGGCGTTTATAAGAAAAGCATAGATAGAAAAATTGTAAGAGAAAATATAATGTTAAAATTTAATCAAATTGCCTATGTGTCTATAAATGTAAAAGGAACTAATATATTTGTAAATATAACTAAAAAAGATGAAAGTCAAAATGCTGATGAAAACTCTAATTATTGTAATATTATAGCTGAAAAAGATGGTATAATAGAAAAAGTAGTACCTAGAAGTGGAGAAGCTATAGTAGATGAAGGCGATATAGTAAAAAAAGGTGATGTACTTATTAATGGAGCTAATACATCAGCTTTACCAGAAGTTTGGGCGACAACTTTTTATGAAGCTAAAAAAACTTCAAATTACATAGATGTTAAAAATCAAAGGACATCAAATAAGAAAAATGTTTATACCATAAGTTTCTATGATAAAAAATTTAAAATATTGAGAAATATAAAGTATAAGAATTATGAAATTGAAAATAAAACCCATGAACTTAAATTGGGAGATTATACATTCCCTATAAAAATAACAGTAAGTACATTTTATGAAGTAAAGAAAGTTGAAAATAAGATAGATGTACAAAAACTAAAGGAAGAATTATCTTCTCAAGTATTAAAAGAGTTGGAATATAAAATTCCAGTATCAGCTAGAATAATAGATTCAAAAGATAAATATAATGTTGGCAAAAATATGATAGAATATGTAGTAACAGTAACTACAAAGGAAGATATAGCAAAATTAGATATATTGAGTAAAAGTGAAGCTGAATCTATAATTAAATCTAATGAAGAAAAGAAAAGTAAGGAAGAAGGAGAACAAAAACCTTCCAATCCTGAAAATAGACCTATTAATGATATAAGAAATGAATTTAAAGAAGATATAAAAAGTAATACTGATGATGAAGAAAATTAATAAAATGTAAGTCACTTAAGGAGGAATATTTCAATTGATTATTCAAAAAAAATTTATAGTATCAGAAGAAAAATTTGAAAGAGAATTATTTGGAGATTTTGATGAAAATATAAAACTAATCGAAAGTACTCTGAGTATAGATGTGATACTAAGAGAAGGTAATATTGTTTTAATGGGGGAAGAAAAAAATGTAGACTTAGCACTTAAATTAATGAATGAACTACATGATACAGTATCAAATGGTAAGTCTTTAGATAAACAAAGTATAACATATTCTTTATCCCTATTATTAGAAGGCAGTGAAATGAGAATAAAAGAGTTGGAGGATGTAATAGTTTTAACTAAAAAAGGTAAACCTGTACAACCTAAAACTTTAGGTCAAAAGAAATATGTAGATTTAATAAAAAGCAATGATATAACATTTGGAATAGGTCCAGCAGGAACAGGAAAAACTTATTTGGCAGTTGCCATGGCTGTTAGGGCATTTAAAAATGATGAAGTAAGTAGAATTATTCTTACTAGACCAGCTGTTGAAGCAGGAGAGAGCTTAGGTTTTTTACCAGGAGATATGAGAGATAAGGTAGACCCATATTTAAGACCTTTATATGATGCTTTATTTGATATGCTTGGACCAGATAGATTTAATAAATATTTAGAAAGAGGTAATATAGAAGTAGCACCACTGGCATTTATGAGAGGTAGAACCCTAGATAATGCCTTTATAATTTTAGATGAAGCACAAAATACTACACCAGAACAAATGAAAATGTTCTTAACAAGATTAGGATTTGGTTCAAAAGCTGTAGTTACAGGTGATATAACTCAAACAGACCTTCCAAATAATAAAAAAAGTGGTTTGCTTCAAGCTACAAAAATTCTTAAAAATGTTAGTGGAATAGGAAGTATGGAGCTAACGGAAAAAGATGTTGTAAGGCATGAATTAGTTCAAAGAATCATAAGAGCTTATGAAAAATTTGAAAAAAAAGAAGACCATAATTTAAATAAAAAACAAGAACTTAAAGCTAAAGATAAAAGTTCACAAAAATAATAGACTAGAGGTAGAATAATGGAATTAATAATAGATAATAGACAAGATAAATTAGAAGTAAATGAAGATTTAATGGAAAAAATAAAAGATATAATATCTGAATGTTTAGATTATGAAGGATATGACGATGATTATGAAGTAAGTTTATCTTTTGTTGATAATAAAGAAATACATCAATTAAATAGAGATTTTAGAGGAGTGAATAGACCAACAGATGTACTATCATTTCCTCTTTTAGTAGAAGATGAATTTGATGTTGATTTTGGAGAAGAGTCTTTAGGAGATATAGTTATATCTTTAGAAAGAGCCTTCGAACAAAGTAGAGAGTATAATCATAGTTTTGAAAGAGAAGTATGTTTTTTAGTATGTCATAGTATGTTCCATTTGTTAGGATATGACCATGACACTGAAGAAAATACAAAAGAAATGAGAGAAAAGGAAGAACATATTTTAAATAAGCTTGGAATAACAAGGGAGTAATTTTTATGAAAGATAAAAAAACTCGCCCTAGTATTATAGAAGCATTTAATGCTGCTATTCAAGGAATTATATACACATTTAAGTATGAAAGAAATATGAAAATACATTATATAATAGCAGTAGCCGTATTGATTATAAGTTTGCGCTTTGACTTAAATAAATTTGAAATGATGATTTTAATATTATCAATTTCATTAGTAATAATATCTGAAATGTTTAATACTGCTATAGAAAATACAGTGGATTTAGTTACGGATAAATATCATTATTTAGCAAAGATTGCTAAGGACGTGGCTGCGGGAGGAGTATTAATTTCAGCATTGAATGCAGTGGCTGTAGGATATCTTATATTTTATGATAAATTTACAGATTTATCTAAATCATTGATTTTTACCATAAGAAAATCAGATCCACATGTTACATTAATATGTATAGTATTAGTCTTAATAAGTGTAGTTGTAGTAAAAGCATTGACATCTACAGGAACTCCTCTAAAAGGAGGTATGCCAAGTGGACACTCAGCTTTGGCTTTTGCTATAGCTACAGCAATTACAATGTTAATTGAAAGACCCATAGTATCTGCATTAGCTTATATCATGGCAGTACTAGTTGCTCAAAGTAGAATAGAAGGTAAAATACACACATTTTGGGAAACTGTGGCAGGTGGACTATTAGGAATTTTAGTTGCCATGTTAGTTTTCCAATTAAAAATAATTAACTTTTACTAAAATGTGTTATAATATTAGATATTTATTTAATTATATAAAAAATATTTATTAAATTAATATAATCGTACAGAAAAAATGAACAATAACATAAACAAACAGTTAGGAGAGTCATACATGTTTAAATCAGGATTTGTAAGTATAGTAGGTAGACCTAATGTTGGTAAATCTACATTAATGAATAACGTAGTAGGTGAAAAAATCGCTATAATGAGTGATAAACCTCAAACAACAAGAAATACAATACAAGCAGTTTATACAAATGAAGAAATGCAAATAGTATTTTTAGATACACCAGGTATACATAAACCTAAAACTAAATTAGGAGAATTCATGGTAACTCAAGCTACAGATGCATTTAAAAATGTGGATGTTGTATTATATGTAGTTGATGAATCAAAGAAAATAGGACCAGGAGATAGAATGATTATAGAAGATTTAAGAAATATAAAAACTCCTGTCATATTAGTTATAAATAAAATGGATCAAATAGAAGAAGCTGATTTATTTAAATTAATGGAAATGTACAATAATGAAGGAATATTTAAAGGAATAGTACCTATATCAGCATTAAAAGGAAGAAATGTAAAAGAATTAATGAAAGTAATAGGTAACTATCTTGAAGAAGGTCCAAAATACTTCCCGGATTATATGATAACAGACCAACCAGAAAGAGTTTTAGTATCTGAACTAATAAGAGAAAAAGTACTACACTATGTTCATGATGAAGTTCCACATGGTGTAGCTGTTGAAATAGAAAGAATGAAATTTAGAAAAGACCAAAATATAGTAGATATTTCAGCTGTCATATGTTGCGAAAGACCTTCTCATAAAGGTATAATTATAGGAAAGAACGGAAGAAAATTAAAAGGAATAGGAAAAGCAGCAAGGGAAGATATGGAACTACTTTTAGGTACAAAAACAAATCTTCAGTTATGGGTAAAAGTTAAAGAAAACTGGAGAAATTCACAAAATTATATAAGTAATTTTGGATACAATGATAAATAAAGGTGGATTATATGGATAAGAAACAGGAAGATTCCAGGGATTTGTTGAGGGATGTTATATCCTTACTTGAAAATAATAAATTATTAGATCTAAGAGAATTACTAGAAGAATATCATATTATGGATATTTTTGATGTGATGGAACACTTAGATGAAGATAAAAAAATAAAATTATTTGAAGTATTACCAATCGATATGTCTGCTTCTATTTTAGAGGAAAGTGGACCTGAATTTTTTAGATCAATATTATCTAATATAGATCAAGAACATGGAAAAAATATATTAGAACAAATGTCTTTAGATGATTTAACTGATATCTTAAGTGAGATTGAAGAAGATGAGAGACATAGAATAATGAATCTTTTAAGTAAAGAAGATGCTGATGATGTAAAAGAATTATTAGTATATGATGAAGATTCTGCTGGTGGTATTATGACTACTGGCTATATTGAAATAAATAAAAATATGACAGCAAAAGAAGCAATAGATCATATGAGGGAAAATGCTCTTGATGCTGAAACTATATATTATATTTATGTAGTTGATAATGATGAAAAACTAGTAGGTGTTTTATCTCTTAGAGAACTTATAACGGCAAGAGATTCAGTTATAGTAGAAGATTTAATGAGTGAAAATATCATATCCATAGATGTAGATGAAGATAGAGAAGAAGCTGTTAGATTAGTATCTAAATATGATTTAATTGCCATACCAGTAATAGATAAAGAAGGTATATTAAAAGGAATAATAACAGTAGATGATATTATAGATGTAATGGAAGAAGAAGCTAGTGAAGACTTATATAAATTAGCCGGCTCATCTGAACATGAAAGAGATGTGGCTGAAAATGTAAATGCAACAACTCTTCAACAAGTAACATCTTCTGTAAGAGCTAGAATGCCTTGGTTAATAATTATACTAATCATGGGATTATTATCTACAATTATTTTAACAAAATTACCGTTTGTAGGAATTGACTCTAATTATGTAAAAATATTATTATTCTTACCCGTTATATTATGTTTAGGTGGAAGTATTGGAATGCAATCATCTTCCATAACAATTATGACCATATCTTCTAAAGATTCAGTATCAACTAATAATACAGTAAAAGAAATTTTAGTTGGTTTAATAACAGGCATAGTTTGTGGACTAATAGGAGGTCTAGGAACATATATCATAATAAATAATTTAAATATATCCTTATTAGTGAGTATATCAATATTAATAAATATGATATTTGGAGCTACTATAGGTGCCATTGTACCTAGTTTATTGAAAAAATTAGATATAGATACTTCTATAGTATCTGCGCCACTAGTATCAGTAATACTAGATTTTATAGGAATATGCATATTTTTCTTAATAACAACTGCTTTTTTATAAAAATACTAATAATAAGCAACTATATTATTAATTATTGAATAAAAAAATTTTAAAAGTTATGAATTATTTATACCATTCTTACGAAAAATATAAAAAACTGTAAGAAGGGGGCAATAATATGCATAATATATGTTGGCAATTTTTTAAGAAAAGTGGAAGTATAGAAGCTTATTTGTATATACACAATAAAAAGTCTTTACTTAAAAAGAAGGAAAAAAAGGGAGATAATTAATGGTAATAATAAACACCCAGGGTATAGTACTTAAATCAGTGCCTTATAAAGAAAATGACTTGATATTAACTGTATTTAGTAGGAAACTGGGTAAAATAGCTGTAATTGCGAGAGGAGCTAAGAAAAGTAAAAGTTCTTTATTATCGTCTTCTCAGATATTTTCATATTCAAACTTCACATTAAAAAAAGAAGGGCACATGTATAGAGTAACTCAAAGTGAAATTATAAAAAGTTTTTACAATTTATCTTATAATTTTGAGGCTTTTTCTTATGGAACGTATATTTTAAAATTAATTGATAATTTTATGATTGAAAATCAACCTAATAATAGACTATTTATACTATTAGCTCAAGCTCTTTATTTATTTTGTGAAGAGGATATAGATATGGAATATGTGACTTTATGTTTTGAACTTAAATTTTTAGATTACATAGGATTTAAACCTATTGTAAATACATGTGTTAGTTGTTACAATAAAGATTTTAAAAATCCTGTATTTAATATATATGAAGGTGGTTTATTGTGTGAAAAATGTAGTGTGAATTATGAACATAATTTAAAGATGAATATAACTACAGCTAAACTAATGGATTATATATTAAAAAATGATATTATATTATGTTCAAAAGCTAAAGTATCAAAATACCTAATAAATGAGTTAAGTAAAATATTAAAAATCTATATGAATGAATATTTAGGAAAGATAAATAAAAAATCATTAGATGTATTAAAAAGTCTAAATAAAAAGGGAGTGGAATAAATGAGTAAAATAACTATTGAAGCCATTGATCAAGTTATGGAAAGAGTTCCAGGAGCAACTTACGCTGAGGTAAGAGAAGCTCTTATAAAGAGTGATGGAGATGTGATTGATGCTATAATTTTACTACAAGAAAATTCTACAGAAAAAGAAAACAAAAACAAAAAAACTTTTGAAGAAGTATTTGGAAAAGACTCTGATAAAATCAAAGAAGAAATTACAGAACTTCTTAGAAAAAGCAACGTAATACGTATAGTAATTGAAAAAAATGGAAAAATAATAATGAATATACCTATTACTGTAGGTGTTGTTGGAGTAGTGTTTGCTCCAATATTAACATTAATAGGTCTTTCAGCATCTGTACTTGCAAAATATAGAATAAAAATTGAAAATGAAGATGAAGGCACAATAGTTGACTTAGGCGAATTTAGTGAAGAAAAATTAAATATCATTAAAGATATGGTTAGTTCTGCCACTAAAGATGTAAAACAAGCTGTAGATAAAAGAAATAAAAAAACAGAAGATAAAAATGAAGTAGATGACGACGATGTTATAATTGATCTTAATAAAAATGACTACAGAGAAAAAAGAGATGAAGAATAATAAATAATTAGCTAGTTTATTGACAAATTTTTTATGTTTTGTTATTCTTACAAATATAAACGAAGTATTAGGAGGCCTTTCGTAGATACGGAAGGCCTTATTATTATAAAAAGTTAAAGAAAATTAATTTAGGAGGTATTATTATGAATTTTCAAGATATGATACTAGCACTTCAAAGTTATTGGTCTAAACAAGGATGTATCATGATGCAACCTTATGACGTGGAAAAAGGTGCAGGAACTATGAATCCAAATACTATCTTAAGATCATTAGGACCAGAACCATGGAGCGTTTGCTATGTTGAACCATCAAGAAGACCTGCAGATGGTAGATATGGAGAAAATCCAAATAGATTATATCAACATCATCAATTCCAAGTTATATTAAAACCATCTCCAGATAATATACAAGAATTATACTTAAAAAGTTTAGAGGCTATAGGAATAAATCCTCTAGAGCATGATATAAGATTTGTTGAAGATAACTGGGAATCAACTACAGTTGGTGCTTGGGGACTTGGATGGGAAGTATGGCTAGATGGTATGGAAGTTACTCAGTTTACATATTTCCAACAAGTTGGAGGTATTGAATGTGAACTTGAAACTGGTGAAATAACTTACGGTTTAGAAAGACTAGCAATGTACATCCAAGATGTTGACAGCGTATATGATTTAAAATGGAATGATAAAATAACTTACGGTGACGTTTTCAAACAAGCTGAATTTGAAAATAGTACATATTCATTTGATGAATGTGATGCAGAAATGTTATTTAATTTATTTGATACATATGAAAAAGAAGCATTAAGAATAATCGAGAGAGGATTAGTAATACCTGCTTATGATTACGTATTAAAGTGCTCTCATACATTTAACACACTAGATGCAAGAGGTGCAATAGGTGTTAGTCAAAGAGCATCATTTATAGGTAGAGTTAGAAATATGTCAAAAGCTGTAGCAGAGCTTTATGTTAAACAAAGAAAAGAAATGGGATATCCACTATTAAAGGAAGGTGACAAATAATGAATAATTACCTTTTATTAGAGATTGGGGTAGAAGAATTACCATCAAGATTTGGACAAACTACATTAGATCAAATAGAAAATAATTTAAGTAAATTACTTAAAGAAGAAAGAGTAAACTTTGATAATATAGATAAATATGCAACGCCAAGAAGATTAACTTTTGTTATAAAAAACTTAGCTGATAAAGCAAGTGATTTAGAAGAAGAAGTTAAAGGGCCTGCTAAAAAAATCGCAGTTGATGAAGAAGGAAACTTCACAAAACCAGCTCTTGGATTTATGAAGAGTAAAGGTTTAGACCCAGAAAATGTATACTTTAAACAAGTAGGAAATGCTGAATATTTATTTGGTACAATTAAGCAATCTGGAAAAGAAACTGCTGAAATATTAAAAAATATAATACCTACAGCTATTAAAAATGTAACATTCCCTAAAGCTATGCGTTGGGGCGGAAAAAATATGAGATTTGCCAGACCAATAAGATGGATGGTTGCTCTATTAAATGATAATGTATTAGATGTTAATTTAGAAGGTATAAAAGCATCTAATGTTACAAAAGGACATAGATTCTTAGGAGAAAGAGAATTTGAAGTAAATTCAGTTGAAGATTACTTTGAAAAATTAGAAAAAAACTACATAATATTAGATCAACATAAAAGAAAAGCAATGATAAAAGAACAAGCTATAGAAGTAGCTAACTCATTAGGTGGAGAAGTTGAACTTGATGATGATTTATTAGAAGAAATAACATTCTTAGTAGAATATCCAACTGCTTTTTATGGGGAGTTTGAAGAAGATTATGTTAAACTTCCGAAAGAAGTTGTAACTACACCTATGAAAGAGCATCAAAGATACTTCCCAGTATCAAAAGATGGTAAATTATTACCATACTTCATAGCAGTTAGAAATGGTGATTCTCATAGAATAGATATAGTAAAAGCAGGTAATGAAAAAGTTTTAAAAGCAAGACTTGCAGATGCTCTATTCTTCTATAAAGAAGATACTAAAAAACCATTAGAAAGCTTTGTAGATAAATTACAAACCGTTGTATTCCAAGCTAAACTTGGAACAGTTTACGATAAGAGTTTAAGAATAGATAAATTATCACAAACTATATTAAATGAATTAAATATGAGTGAAAGTGCAAAAAATACTCAAAGAGCAGCAAAACTTTGCAAAGCTGACCTTGTAACTAATATGGTATTTGAATTTACTGAACTTCAAGGTATAATGGGGAGAGACTATGCAAAAGTTGGTGGAGAAAATGAAGAAGTATGCCAAGCTATATTTGAACATTATCTTCCAAGATATGCAGGAGATATATTACCTGAAACTAATGCAGGTATAGCCTTATCTATAGCTGATAAACTTGATTCAATAGCAGGATTCTTTGCTATAGGAATTAAACCATCAGGATCTCAAGACCCTTATGCTCTAAGACGTCAAGCTTTAGGTATACTTTCGATCTTATTAGATAAAAAATTATCTGTTAACTTAAATAATTTAATAAATGCAGCATTAGATAATTATTCAAACTTAGAATTTAATAAAGAAGAAGTTGCTTCTCAAATAGTTGAATTCTTCGTAGAAAGAGTTAAAAACTTATTCAAAGATTTAGGAATAAGATATGATGTTATAGATGCAGTATTAAATAACAATTTAAATGATATATCAGATATACATACAAGAGCTCTTGAATTAAATAGATGGCTTCAAAAAGATGAACTAGTTGAAATGTTAACAGCGTTCAATAGAGTTTCTACTTTAGCCCAAAAAGCAACTACTGATATAGTAAAAGAAGAATTACTAAAAGAAGATGCAGAAATTAAATTATACAATGGATTTAAAGAAATTAAATCAAATGTAGAAAGTTTACTAGTTGATAAAAAATATAATCAAGCCCTTGATGCTTTTGCAACATTAAGACCATTAGTTGATAATTTATTTGACAATGTAATGGTAATGGATAAAGATGAATCAGTAAAAGAAAATAGACTAGGATTATTAAAACAAATTTATAGCACAATGCTTACAATTTGTGACTTATCTAAAATTGTATATAAATAAACAGTTTAAATAAAATAAAGAGCCTTCCTTAGCTAAGAAAAATTTAAGGAAGGCCTTTTTGACTAATAATAATAAGTGTAACTTACATCTTATTAATAAATAAATATAGTATGCATTAATATCTACAATACAGTTAAAACTAAATATATATATAATTGAGTTGATTAAAAAATATAACATAAATAACTGATAAATATATTTACATAGTCGTATATATGGTTATATAATATACTATATAAAATATAACGGATAAAAAGTATAGCATATTGAAAGAAGGTGATTGTCATTCAATTAAATCAAAGACAACAAAAGATAATAGAGATAGTAAAAGAAAATGAACCTATAACAAGTGAACAAATTGCTTCTATGTTAAATGTTACTCGTGCTACATTAAGATCTGATTTAGCAATACTTACAATGACAGGAATATTAGATGCAAGACCAAAAGTAGGTTATTTTTATTCAGGAATAAAGAATTTCAACTTAATGGGAAGCGATATAAAAGATAAAAATGTTGAAGATATAATGAGTATTCCTGTAATAGCTAAGAAGGATGATAGCTTATATGAAGTTATAGTAAATATGTTTTTATCAGATGTTGGAAGCATATTTATAATAGATGATGATGAAAATCTATGTGGTATAGTTTCAAGAAAAGATTTACTAAAAGCAACGATAGGTGGAGCAGATATGAATAAGATGCCTATAGGAATGATAATGACTAGAACTCCTAATATAATTACCGTAGAAAAAGAAGATAGTGTTATTATAGTTGCAAAAAAAATAATAGAGCATGAAATAGACTCTATACCAGTAGTAGAAAATTTAGATGATAATAGATGTAAGATAGTAGGAAAAATATCAAAAACAAATATTACAAAATTGTTTTTAGAAATGGTAGACAATTAAGGAGGAGATTATGGAGAGTTTTATATTATATGCAATATCAGACTCTATTGGGGAAACAGCTCAACAAGTTGCAAAAGCTGCAATATCACAATTTGATATAAAAGAAGAAACTTATGATATAAGAAGATTTCCTTATGTATCAACTAAGGAAACTCTTATGGAAATATTAGAAAGTGCAAAAAATGAAAATTCAATAATTGTATATACGCTAGTAAGTGAAAATTTAGGAGATATTGTTGAAGATTTCTGTGCAAAAGAAAATTTACACTGTGTAGATTTAATGTCTCAGATAGTAAATATATTATCTGAAAAAATTGGAACTCCTCCAAAGAGAGAACCAGGAATAATAAGAAGAATGAATGAAGAATACTTCAGGAGAATAGAGGCTATAGAATTTGCAGTTAAATATGATGATGGTAAAGATCCAAGAGGTGTATTAAAAGCAGATTTAGTACTAGTTGGTATATCTAGAACATCTAAAACACCTTTAAGTATGTATTTAGCAAATAGAAATATAAAAGTAGCTAATATTCCTTTAGTACCAGAAATTCCAATACCAAAGGAAGTTTATGAAATCAATCCTAAGAAAATTATAGGACTTACAAATACTCCAGAAAAATTAAATGAAATAAGGCAATCAAGATTAAAAGCTCTTGGACTGTCAAGTAATGCTAACTATGCAAAATTAGATAGAATTTTAGAGGAGTTAGATTATTCAGAAGAAGTTATGAAAAAACTGTCTTGCCCAGTTATAAATGTTGCAAATAAAGCAATAGAAGAGACAGCAGGATTAATTTTAGATATAATGAAGGAAAATGGTTTAAAGAAAAAAATACATACAAGTAAATAAATCTATTTTTATAGATTTCCATAAATAAATATTTTTAAAGGGGATTTTATATATGTGTATGAGATATGTTTATAGCTTTAATGAAGGTAGTAAAGAAATGAAATCTTTACTAGGAGGTAAGGGTGCTAACTTAGCTGAAATGACTAAGATAGGATTACCAGTACCACCAGGTTTTACAATAACAACTAAGGCTTGTAACGATTACTATGAAAATAACAAAACAATAAAACAAGAAATAATAGATCAAATAGAAGAAAAATTATCAATTTTAGAAAAAGATTTAAATAAAAAATTAGGTAGTGAAGAGAACCCACTTTTAGTATCTGTTCGTTCTGGGGCAGTTATATCAATGCCAGGTATGATGGATACAATATTAAATTTAGGTTTAAATGATAAAACTGTTTTAGCTTTAGCTAAAGCAACTGATAATGAAAGATTTGCCTATGATAGTTATAGAAGATTTATACAGATGTTCTCTGATGTTGCTATGGAAGTTCAAAAATATAAATTTGAAAATGTATTAGATAGATATAAAGAAGAAAATAATTTTAAATTTGATACAGATTTAACAACTGAACACTTAAAAGCAATTGTTGAAGAATATAAAAATATATATAAAAAAGAAGTTGGAGAAGATTTTCCACAAGATCCTAAAAAACAATTAATGTTAGCGGTAGAAGCTGTATTTAGATCTTGGAATAACCCAAGAGCTATAGTTTACCGTAGATTAAATGATATAGATAATAACTTAGGAACTGCAGTTAATATACAATCAATGGTATTTGGTAATATGGGAGATACTTCTGGAACAGGAGTTGCTTTTACAAGGGACCCAGCTACAGGAGATAATAAATTACTAGGAGAATACTTAATAAATGCACAAGGTGAAGATGTTGTGGCAGGTATAAGAACTCCTCAACCAATAGATACATTAAAAGAAGTTATGCCAGAGATTTATAAACAATTTATAGATACAGTAAAAACACTAGAACATCACTACAAAGATATGCAAGATGTTGAGTTTACTATAGAAAAAGGAAGATTATTTTTCTTACAAACTAGAAATGGTAAAAGAACTGCAGCATCTGCCATAAATGTGGCTGTTGATTTTGTTAATGAAGGACTAATAACTAAAGAAGAAGCTATAATGAGAATTGAGCCTAAACAATTAGATCAATTACTTCATCCTAAATTTGAAGATAAAGCATTAAAAGAAGCAACAGTTTTAACAAAAGGTTTGCCAGCATCTCCAGGAGCTGGAAGTGGTAAAATATACTTTAGTGCAGAAGATGCAGCAAAAGCTTCACAAAATGGAGAAAAAGTAATACTTGTTAGACAAGAAACTTCTCCAGAAGATATAGAAGGAATGGTATGTTCTGAAGGTATACTTACTGCAAGAGGTGGTATGACTTCTCATGCAGCAGTTGTTGCAAGAGGTATGGGTAAATGCTGTGTTGCTGGATGTGGAGAAATTAAGGTTGATGAAGCTGCAAAAGAAGTTAGAAAAGATGATTTAGTTTTAAAAGAAGGAGATTTTATATCTCTTGATGGTTCAACAGGAGTAGTATACTTAGGAGATGTAGCTAAAGTAGAAGCTACAATGACTGGTAATTTTGAAAAATTAATGAATTGGGTTGATGAAATTAGAGAAATAAGAGTTAGAACTAATGCTGATAATCCAAGAGATGCTAAGGCTGCTGTAGATTTTGGAGCAGAAGGTATAGGACTTTGTAGAACTGAGCATATGTTCTTTGATGAAGATAGAATACCAGCAGTTAGAAAAATGATTTTATCAAATACTGTAAAAGATAGAGTTGAAGCTTTAGACAGGCTACTTCCTATGCAACAGCAAGATTTTGTTGATATATACAAAGTTATGGGAGATAGACCTGTTAATATAAGATTATTAGATCCACCATTACATGAGTTCTTACCTCATGATGATGAAACAATAAATGAGTTAGCTAAGGATATGAATATAGATGCAAAAGAAATCAAAAAGAGAATAGTTGACTTAGCAGAATTCAATCCAATGCTTGGACATAGAGGTTGTAGACTTGCTGTAACTTATCCAGAAATAGCAGTTATGCAAACAAAAGCAATAATAAATGCAGCTATAGAAGTAAATAAAGAAGGTTTAAATGTGGAGCCAGAAATAATGATACCTTTAGTTGGTGCATTAAATGAATTTAGAAATGTAAAAAATACTATAGTAGAAACTGCAAATAAAATAATTGAAGAAAATAATGTGAACTTAAAATATACAGTAGGTACAATGATAGAAATACCTAGAGCATGCTTAATAGCTGATGAAATAGCAAGAGAAGCAGATTTCTTTTCATTTGGTACTAATGATTTAACACAAATGACATTTGGTTATTCTAGAGATGATGCTGGAAAATTCTTAAATGAATATGTGGATAAAGAAATATTAGAAAAAGATCCATTCCAAACTTTAGATCAAAATGGTGTTGGAAAATTAGTTAAAATGGCAGCAAATCTTGCTAGAGAAGAAAAAGGCGATAAAATTAAACTTGGAATTTGTGGAGAGCATGGAGGAGATCCAGCATCAGTAGAATTTTGTTATAAAACAGGATTAAACTATGTATCTTGTTCACCATATAGAGTTCCAATAGCTAGACTTGCAGCTGCACAAGCTACTATAAAAAATAAGAAATAGATATAAATATAAATAAAACCCCAGAAGTACTAATTAATAGTACCTATGGGGTTTTTATGTATTTTATTTTATTATCATTAAATCTTTAGTTACATTATTTAACACTTCACAACCATCTTCAGTTATTAGTACTAAATCTTCTATTCTAACACCAACTTCTCCCGGTAAATATATACCTGGTTCAACGGAGAATATCATTCCTGGTTTTAAAATATTTTCATTTACAGAAGATACATCACCAAATTCATGACACTCCATTCCTATGGAATGACCAGTTCTATGAGTGAAGTATTGTCCATATCCTTTTTCTGATATATAGTCACGACAAGCATTGTCCACATCACAGAATCTATTTCCAGGTTTACAAGCAGCTATACCTCTTAAGTTAGCTTCTTTGACTATTTCATACACTTCTTTTCCTTTTTGAGAAACTTCTCCTATAAATACTGTTCTAGTCATATCTGAGCAGTATCCATCTTTTACACAGCCTATATCAATTACTACAGAATCTCCCAATTTACCTTTTGAATTATCTGATTCATGATGAGGGTCAGCAGCATTTGCTCCATATCCTATGATAGGATCAAACGAAAATTCAGGAGCATCCATTTCACAGTAAAATTCGAATAATTTATCTGCTATTTCCAACTCAGTGAAATTTTCTTTTACTAGTGGTATTATTTTTTTCATTGCTGCATCGTTAATTTTAGAAGCCGCTCTCATTAATTGCTGCTCTTCTTCGTCTTTTATTTGACGAATATTGTCTATTATAAACGATCCATCTATGAATTTTGTAGCATTTAATTTATTCATCAAAGGTAATAAGAATTTAGCTGGCCATACTTTATCTATACCAACTACTGTGTTTTCTCTCATAAGATTTGCCAACATTCCTACATAATAATCAGTATCATCGAAGTAAATTATCTCAGCTCCTTCAATTGGAGTAGACTGTGGGAATAATTTACCTATAAATAATTTATGGTTACCATGGATATCAAGATAAAGAACAACCATTCTTTCTCCACAATTTAACATACGCCCAGTTAAATAGCATATAGAAGCAGGGTCGGCTACTATTAATTGAGGAACATTATTTTCTTTCATTGATTCCATAATTCTTTTTAATTTAATTTGATTCATTGATAAATCCCCCTATAAAAATATAAATAAATATAAAATTTAATTATTCAAATTAACTTTAAAATAATTGTAGTATTGATGTCTAATAAAGTCAATATAAGTCATATAAAAGTAAATAGTATAAAATTAAAATAAAATAAATAAAATATAAATAGACACAATTTAGATATATTGTAAAAAATATCATATTTATACAAAAATATATTGCCATAATGTGTTATTATTAAATTTTTATATTATAATTACAAATAAAACTTATTTTATAGCATAAGGAGATTAACAATATGAGAGCTTATGAAAGAATGTTAAACTATATAAAAATATGGACTACAAGTGACAGCAGCAGTGAAAGTGTGCCATCTACTTCTCGTCAATTTGATTTAGCAAGAATATTAGTAGAAGAAATGAAAAAACTAGGGATAGAAGATGCCCATGTTGATGATAAATGTTATGTTTATGGGACTTTACCAGCAAAAAAAGGATATGAAGACAAAACAAAATTAGGATTTATAGCTCATCTAGATACATCAGAAGATATGAGTGGTCAAAATGTAAATCCACAAATTATAGAAAATTACGATGGAAAAGATATAAATCTTGGCGAAAGTGGTAGGGTAATAAAAGTTTCTGATTTTGAACACTTAAAAGACTTTAAAGGAAGAACTTTAATAACTACAGATGGAACTACGTTACTGGGGGCAGATGATAAGGCTGGTATAGCAGAAATAATGACTGCCATAGAAATAATTCAAAAAGAAAACATACCTCATGGGAAAATAAGCATAGGATTTAATCCAGATGAAGAAATAGGAACTGGGGCACATAATTTTGATGTAAAAAAATTTGCAGCAGACTTTGCTTATACTGTAGATGGTGGTTTAGAAGGACAAATTGAATATGAAAATTTCAATGCTTCTTCTGCTTTATTTGAAATAAAAGGTATAAATGTTCATCCAGGAAGTGCAAAAGATATAATGGTAAATTCTCAATTAATAGCCATGGAAATAAATTCTATGATACCAAATGAGACGCCAGCTAATACAGAAGGTTATGAAGGTTTTTATCATTTGATAGAAAGCTTAGGTACAGTGGAATATTCAAAATTAAATTACATAGTAAGAGACCATGATGCAGAAAAGTTTGAAGAAAGAAATAAATTCCTGAAAAATATAGAAAAAACTATCAATGAAAAATACGGTGAAGATACAGTAACTCTTACTATAAAAGAACAATATAGAAATATGAAAGAAAAAATAGAACCATGTATGCACTTAATAGAAAATGCTAAAAAAGCAACAAAAGCTGTTGGATTAGAGCCTACAGTAGATGCCATACGTGGAGGAACTGATGGAGCACAATTAAGTTTCAAAGGGCTTCCTTGTCCAAACCTAGGAACTGGAGGAGCAGCTTATCATGGAGTCTATGAGCATATAAGTGTAGAGGGTATGGATAAGGTTGTTGATATACTTGTGGAATTAGTAAAAATTTATGCTAGCATATAGTGTATCTTTATAAAAATGTTGTGCTATACTTATTAGTAAATAATTATAAAATATATCAGGAGGGTAAATATCATATGATTAGACAAGGGGAAAATCAAGAAAATAAAAAAGATAAATCTAGTGAAGTTATGGAAAAATTATTAAAAACTAGAACTATATTTATATCTGGGGAAATAAATCAAGAATTAGCAGAAAAAGTTTCAACTCAATTGTTATTATTACAAGAAATGGGAGAGGAACCTATAAAATTATTTATAAATAGCCAAGGTGGTCATGTGGAAGCAGGAGATACTATACATGATATGATAAAATTTGTTAAACCTAAAGTACTTGTAATAGGAACTGGATGGGTTGCCAGTGCAGGAATAACAATATATCTTGGAGCAGATAAGGAAAATAGATACTCACTTCCAAATACTAGATATTTAATACATCAACCAATGGGTGAGTGTAGAGGTCAAAGTACTGATTTAAGTATAGAAGCAGAACAAATAATAAAAGTTCGTAAAAGAGTTAATAGTATAATTAGTGAAGCTACAGGTCAGCCAATAGAAAGAGTAGAACAAGATACTGATAGAAATTATTGGATGAATGCTTCGGAAGCTGTGGAATATGGTGTGGTAAATAAAATCATAAGTAGTTATGATGAGTTACCAACAGTATAAATTTAATACATAAAAGAAATACTGTTCTTACAGAAATCTATAAGAACAGTATTTTTATTGATCTTTTTTTATAAGCCATCTATAATATCCATTATTATTTTTTTCGTATTTAAGTATGGCATCAAATTTATTGCCATCTTTACCAGTCATGGACTTTACCTTGGCTTCACCTTTTTTTAATAAACTTTTAACCATGGTTTTAGTAGGTTTTTTCTTAAAAAGTTGTAAATATTTATCTTCTTTAAATATTCCATACTTGCAGTTTTTAGAATTTGTACAGAAAAATCCCTTTTCACTTTCTTTTACATCTCCTCCACAAGCCGGACATTTTCCTAAAACATCATCACTTGTTTTAGAAGATTTATTTGAAGTTTTTGAGGTCTTATTATCTGCAAATTTATTTTTATTATAAACAATACTTTCTGTATTTATTTTTCTAGGTATGTCAGATTTAATTAAATTAACACTATTCCAAATAAAGTTCATAATATTATTTAGATATTCTTTTCTAGTAAATTTACCTTTTTGAATATCGCTCAAACTTTTCTCCAGTTTACCTGTATAATCCACGTCAAAAAGCTCTTTAACAGGGAAAATTTCTACTAAATTTTTACCTAAATCAGTTATATAATAAGATTTACCTTTTTTAGTTACATATCCAACTTGATTGATTTTTTTTAGAACTTCAGCACGAGTAGCAGAAGTACCAATGGAATATCCAGATAAAACTGTTGTATCGTCTTCAGAAACATTTTTACCACAGTTTTTCATCGCTTTAAGCAAAGTGTCCTCTGTATATGATTTAGGAGGAGTAGTTTGCTTACTTAAAGGTTTGATTTCTATAACTTCTACAACTTCATCTTTATTTATCATAGGAAGTAAATCATCTTTTTCTTCTTTGTTATAAACTTCTAAGTAACCTTTTACTTTAAGAACTTTACCTTTTGTGATAAAAGTGTTTTTATCCACAGTAGTTTTTATTTCAGTATTTTCATATTCTGCTGGTGGCATAAAGTTAGCTATAAATCTATCTTTGATGGCATTATAAACAATTGTTTCATCAGGTGATAAATTTGTTGGTACTATATAAGTTGGTGTGATAGCACTATGGCTATCAACTTTTGAAGAGTCAAAAACTCTTTTTGTTTTAGTAAATTTAATTTTATCCTCATAAGGTAGACCTTTTTTAAGTCTTTCTAAAGTATCAGCAGTTTTACCAACTAAACTTTCTTCTAGATAGATAGAATCAGTTCTAGGATAAGTAATATATCCACCCTTACCTTTACCTTCGTATAAAGACTGACAAACACTAAGAACCTTGTCAGAAGTAAAATGACTATACTTAGAAGTAATATAACCTTGTAAAGATGTTAAAGAAAATAGCTTAGGAGCATATTCTTTAGAAGTAGTTACTTTTTTATCAGTTATAGTACCTTCAATAGAATTTATATTATCAATTATTTCTTTTACTTCTTCTTCAGTATCAAATTTACTATTTTTGTTTTTTATTAATTTGCCTTTATATTTACCGTTTTTACATTTAAAACTTCCCTCTATTTCAAAATAAGTTTTTGGAATAAAGTTTTTAATTTCCATATCTCTATCATAAACAAGTTTTACTGTTGGAAGTATAACACGTCCTATATTTAACAATTTTCCATTTCCATATTTTAATGTGGCAATGGAAGTAAAATTAATACCTATTAACCAGTCAGTTATTAATCTAGTATAACCTGCAGCTTGTAAATTTCTCATTTCCACGTCATCTTTAAGATTTTCAAGTCCTTTAGTAATATCTTGAGGAGTCCATTCATTGACAAGTATCCTTTTAACAGGCTTTTTGTTTTTTGCCATTAAAAAAATTAAAAAAGAAATTAATTCACCTTCACGGTCGTTATCTGTTGCATTTATAATATATTCAACATCATCTCTATGAATTAGACTATTAACTACATTAAATTGATCTTTTTTAGAATCATCAATTTTAAATTTAAATTTATCTTGAGGAATAAATGGAAAGTTTTCAAATTTCCAAGACCCAGAATATTTATCTTTATCATAATCCTTCATATCATATAAAGAAACTAAATGTCCAACTGCATAAGTGATAAGATATCCATTTCCTTCAAAATATCCGTTACGCCTAGTTTTTGCACCTAAAAAAGAAGCAATAGTTTTAGCCACAGATGGTTTTTCTGCTAAAATAAGTTTCATTTTCTACCTCCTTTTGAACATTTACAATATTATCATAGAATGGATGTTCGCTCAAGTATTTGAAAATTAAATTCTTATACCCTTACATAATACTATATATTGTAGTAAAATATAAAAGTATTTATAAGTAGAAATTTTTCGAAGGAGATTAGATAATGCAAAATATTAAAATACAATATCTTAATGATGATATAAAAAGATTAGAATACATAGATGGAAAATCTGACTGGATAGATTTAAGAGCAGCAGAAAGAGTTGAACTAAAAGCAGGAGAATTTAAATTAATACATTTAGGTGTGGCGATGGAATTACCTAAAGGGTATGAAGCTCACATAGTTCCAAGAAGTTCAACATTTAAAAACTTTGGAATAATACAAACAAATCACTGTGGTATAGTAGATAATACTTACTGTGGTCCAAATGATTGGTGGTTCATGCCAGCATTTGCTCTTAGAGATACAGTTATAGAAGTGAACGATAGAATATGTCAATTTAGAATTCAAGAAAATCAACCTAAAATAATTTTCAATGAAGTTGACAAACTTCAAGCTGAAGATAGAGGCGGTATAGGAAGTACTGGTACAAAATAATTTAATTACAAAGGTTAGCTAAATATTAGCTAGCCTTTTATTATTCTCTAAAATTCAACAATTAATCATGTAAATAATGTCAAAACAATGTAACTTATGGACAATAAGTTACATCTTTGCAATAATATTAATAGTAATATTCAGGATAGTAATATTTAAAACCATTATTGAAATGTTTTTAATTCAATAATATTTTAAATTGTAGTTTGAGAGGAGTTGAGTAAATTATAACTTAAATTAAGTTATAAGATATTTATGAGTATAGATAAAAAATATATTTTAGCAGGAGCAATAGCTTCATCAATAATGTTACATACAGGAATGACTACAGCTTTTGCAGCTACAGAATATAAGGTAATAACTGCAGATGCAGTAAACTTTAGAAGTGGACCATCTACAAGTTATTCATCATTAGGTAGCTTTAATAAAGGTGATAAAGTTGAGTACTTAGGGACTAGTGGTTCATGGGTAAAAGTTAAATACAATAATAAAACAGGATATGTATATGGGTCTTATGTGGGAAATTATGCGACTATAACACAATATGTTACTGCTACAACATTAAATGTGAGAAGTGGAGCAGGAACAAGTTATTCAGTTTTAGGAAGTTTAAGTAAAGGAACAAAAGTAGAAGTAATATCAACAACAAATGGATGGTCAAAAATAAGCTATAATGGATCAACAGGGTACGTTTCAAGTCAATATTTAAGTGATAATACAACATCTACAAATACTACAACAAAATATGTTACTGCTACAACATTAAATGTAAGAAGTGGAGCAGGAACAAGTTATTCAGTTTTAGGAAGTTTAAGCAAAGGAACAAAAGTAGAAGTAATATCAACAACAAATGGATGGTCAAAAATAAACTACAACGGATCAATAGGATATGTTTCAAGTCAATATTTAAGTAGTTCATCTACAGATAGTTCAACATCAATAACATTATCATCAGTAAATAAAGTAATATCACTTGCAAAATCTTTACTTGGTAAATCTTATGTATGGGGAGCACAAGGTCCAAGTACTTTTGACTGCTCTGGATTTACTTATTATGTTTTTAAAAATGCAGCAAATATTACTTTACCAAGAGTATCTCAAGATCAAAGTACTTATGGAACTTATGTAAGTAAAAGTAATTTAAAAGTTGGGGATTTAGTATTCTTTGATACAAACGGTGCCAATGATGGTAATGTAAGTCATGTTGGTATATACTTAGGAAATAATCAATTTATACATGCATCATCAAGTAAAGGTAAAGTTGTAATATCAGAAATGAGTTCTTATTATTCAGGAGCTTATGTAAATGCAAGAAGAGTTTTATAAATAATAAACTGTCTCTATTTAGAGGCAGTTTTTAATTTAAGAACAAAATAATCTTAATATGCATATATTCATTATGATAGACTATTTGTCTATTTAAATTAACTATAAATGGAGTTGATTAATTTATAGCTAGACTATAAAAATTAATATGGAAAATAATAAATTTATATCATATATTGATGAAATAGCTGTAACAGATGAAAGTAGTAAAAAAATTACTATTGATAATCTAAACCTTAGAAAAAGTTCTTCAACAAAAGATGATATAATACTTACTATTCCAAAAGGTGCAGAAGTTGAGATTATACCTGAAAATAAGGGTTGGTCATTAATTAAATATAAAGATACTATTGGATTTGTATATAATAAGTATTTATCAGACAAAAAGAATGAACAAACTATAAAAAAATATGTAAATGTGGCAACTTTAAACTTTAGAAGTGGACCATCCACAAGTTATAGCATAATAAGTACTTTATCTAAGGGTACAAAAGTAGAAGTTATATCAACGACAAATAATTGGTCAAAAATAATTTATGATGGAAAAATAGGTTATGTATCAAGTGAGTATTTAAGTAAAAGTATAGATTTAAATGATAAAACTTCAACTTTGGAAACAGCTGATAAGATAATATCCTATGTTAAAGGTTTACTTGGTAAAAAATATGTATGGGCAGATGAAGGGCCGGATACTTTTGATTGTTCAGGATTTACATGGTATGTATATAAAAATGTGGCGAAAATATCCATACCAAGAACGTCAAAAGACCAAGGTGTTTATGGAACTTATGTTAGCATAAAAAACTTAAAACCTGCTGACTTAGTATTTTTTGACACTGTTGGAGTTAAAGATAATATTATATCCCATGTGGGAATTTATATTGGGAATAATCAGTTTATACATGCGTCATCAAGTAAAGGTAAAGTTGTAATATCAAATCTAGAAAATTATTATCTAGATAGATTTGTAAATGGAAGAAGAATATTAAAATAAATTATTTTAAAGGACATATATGAGAGTATATGTCCTTTTGTGTTATAATTTCAAAATAAGGGAAAAAAATTCAAGGGGGGAAAGAAAATAAATAACTACGAACTTTCAAAATCATATGAAGAAAGTTTGTCTTTATATGATAAAAAAACAAAGGGGATTTATTATACACCAAAAATAATTGTAGATTACATATTGGAAGAGTTATTAATTAATTATGATATTATAAAAAATCCAGAACCAAAAATATTAGATTTGTCATGTGGCTGTGGAAATTTTTTATTAGAAGCATTTGATATATTGTATAAATTAATAAAAACTAATTTAAAAGCTATAAATGAAAAATATGGTGAACATTATATTGATAATATAAGCACTCATATTATAACAAAATGCATTTATGGAACAGATTTAGACACAAATGCAATTGAAATCTTAAAAGAAACACTTGTTGAGAAAAAAAGATTTTATGATAATCAAAAGTACGACTTTTTTATAAATATAAATAATATAACTTGTGAAGATGGTTTAAAAAAAAATTATAATATAAAATTTGATTATATAATTGGCAATCCACCTTATATAGGACATAAAATATTAGATAAAAATTATAAAAAATTTTTATTAAGAGAATATAAAGAAGTTTATAGAGATAAAGCCGATTTATATTTTTGTTTTTATAAAAAATCTATAGATTTATTAAAAATAGATGGTAAAATAGGTCTTATTACGCCAAGATATTTCATGGAAAGTCCATCAGCAAAACTTCTTAGAGCTTATTTATTAAAAAATACGAATATAAATAAGCTAGTAGATTTAAATGAAATAAATGTATTTAAAAATTTAGGTATTTCAGCCCTTATAACTATTTTAGAAAAGAAGAAAAAATATAATATTGTTTCTGTATATAAGGTAAATGATATTAAAAATATAGATTCAATAAAAAATTTAAACTATCTGCTAAATGATAAAAGTTGTGAAAAAATAAATATAAATCAAAAAGATTTAGAAGATAAGTGGATTATTCTAAACAGTGAAGATAAGATTATTTATGAAAAAATAGAAAGAAAATGTGAATATACCTTAGAAGATATAGCTATAAGTTTTCAAGGTATAATAAGTGGATGTGATAAGGCATTTGTAATAAACAAGGATGATGAAAGAATAGAACATATTGATAAATTGCTTTTAAAAAACTGGATAAAAAATAAAAATATAAATAAGTACATAATAGAAGAAAGTACTCAAAAGTTAATTTATTCAAATGATATAGATGATATTAAAAAGTATCCTTATATAGAAGAAAAATGTTTTATGTTTTATAAGCAAAAATTAGAAAATAGACGTGAATGCATAAGAAAATCAAGAAAATGGTATGAGTTGCAATGGGGACGAGACAAATCTTTGTTTGAAAGACGGAAAATAATGTATCCTTATAAAAGTACAAGTAATAAGTTTGCTATAGATGAAAATAAAAATTTTAGTAGTGCAGATGTATATTCTTTTTATATAAAAGAAGAATTTAAAGAAGAATTTTCTTATGAGTATTTAGTAGGTTTATTAAATAGCCATATATATGATAAATATTTTAAAATGATAGGTAAAAATATGGGTAATAAAATTTATGATTATTATCCAAATAAAGTGATGAAGTTAAAAATTTTTAAAGATGATAATTATAGTAAGGTAGAAGCTCTTAGCAAAAAAATAATTTCTATAGAAAAACAAATTGGAATAAGTAAAAATAAGTTGAAATTGCAAGGTAAAAATAATATCCTTAATAAGGAAATTTATTACCTTGAAAATGAAAGCCATTTCCTTCAAAATAAAATTAACGAGTTAATTAATAAATCACTTAATTTATAACACTTTATATAAAAATAATTCATATAATAAAATAATGAATTATTTAGGGGTGAGATAAATGATAAAAATGAATATAAATGAAGAAGAAAAAAGAGTTTATATTGATGTTAGTGGTTTTATAAGCAAAAAAGAAGCAAATAATTTTCTAAATTCATATAATCAGACTATGAAAAATAAAAAAAATTCATTATATAAATTAGTTGTAACTCCATCTTTTTTTGAATGTGAAGATGAAGAAGATATACGTACAGTATGTATATCTTTTTTAAAAAGTGGATTTAAAAAAATTTATTTAGTAGATGAAGATAATTATATAATGAATAACTTATCACTAAAACCAATTGAAAAGAAATTATTTTTTAAGTCAGTTAAAGTTGTAAATTCACAAAGGGCTATAAAATAATATAAAATTATATGGAGAGTATATAAATTAATATATATTCTCCAATAAAAAAAGTTAGGTGATAAAATGAAAAAAGGTCTTGTACTAGAAGGTGGAGGCACAAAAGGTGCTTATCAAATAGGCGCTTATGAAGCTTTAAGAGATTTAGGAATAAAGATTACTGGCATAGCTGGAACTTCCATAGGAGCATTAAATGGGGCATTCATTGCTCAAGGTGATTTTGAGTCTATGAAAGATATATGGGTAAATTATGACTATAAAAGTTTTATGAATATAGATGAAGATACATATGAAAGATATAAAAATATTGAAATGAAGGCAAAAAACTTACATGATGTAGTAGATCTAATGAATAAAGCTAGAAAAAAGCAAGGAATAGATATTACTCCCCTTAGAAAATTATTAGAAGAAAAAATTAATGAAGATAAAATAAGAAAATCTAATATAGATTTTGGAATAACAACAGCATATTGGGATGGTAAAATTTTTCCGCAACTACTTTATGTAGAAGATATACCAAGAGGAAGATTAGTCGATTATTTAATAGCTAGTGCATCATTACCCATATTTGATTTGGACAAGCTAGATGATAAGTTATATTTAGATGGAATGTTTTCTGATAATATTCCTATTAATATGTTGGCACAAAGAGGATATGATGATATAGTAGTAATTAGGTTAGTTGATGATTTTCTTGGTAAGAGGATAATAAATAAATATAATAACTTAAATTTAAAAGTTATTGTTCCTTCTCAAAGTTTAGGTGGATCGCTTAATAAAGATAAGGACCACATGGAAAGTAATATTAAGCTTGGTTATTTAGATACAATGAAAGCTTATAAAAGATATGATGGTGTCAAATATTTCTTCAATCTTGATTGTAAATATAATGAAGATTACTGTTTTAAAAAAATCAGTAGTTTAAGTGAAGATACAATAAATGATTTATGTTACTTATTAAATATTAAAAAAGAAGTAAGTCGTAGAGTTTTAATGGAAAATATTGTACCTAAAATTATTGATATATTAGAACTTGATAAAGACTCTTCTTACAAAGATATTTTTTACAGTATATATGAAAGAAAGCTTGAGGAAAATAATATAAATAGGATTGAACTTTATGATTTTAATAAAGTAGTCCAACTTTGTAATGAACAAATGACTGAAGATAAATTACAAGTCAATCATTCAATTAGTAAATTAGCAAAAATAATCACTAACTTGATTATTTATGATTTTAATAAACAAAAATAAGCTAATTATTTAATTAAACATTAAATTTACCTGGAGGTTTAAGATGGAAAAGGTAGTAGTAATCAAAAATGAAACTGGTTTACATGCAAGACCAGCTGGGATGTTTGTAAAAAAAGCATCAGAATTCACTTCAACAGTTGAAGTAAAATGCAAAGGGAAAGTAGTAAATGCTAAATCAATAATGGGAATAATGAGTTTAGGCCTTGGTAAGGGTGAAGAAGTAACTATATGTGCAGCTGGTGCAGATGAAGAAGCAGCAGTTAATGCATTAGTTGAGTTAGTAGAATCTGGATTTGGAGAATAATCAAATAATATAAACCTGGGTAAAATCTTACCCAGGTTTTAATGTAATAATATCTTTAGGAGGATAAGCAACATGTTAAAGGGTATAGGAGCATCTCCAGGGATTGTATTGGGGAAAGCGTTAGTAATTGAAGAAACAGAATTAGTAATTGAAAGAAAAACAATAAATGATACACAAGCAGAAGTTACAAAATTAAAGGATGCTGTAGCAATTTCTAAAGAAGAGCTTACAAAAGTTAAGGAAAAGGCTTTAGCAGAACTTGGAGAACATGAAGCTGAAATATTTGAAGCTCATTTATTAGTATTAGAAGATCCAGAATTAGTAGAATCTGCTGTATGTAAAATAAATGATGAAAAAGTTAATGCAGAATTTGCATTAAATGAAATAAAAGAAATGTTTGTTACTATGTTTGAAAGCATGGATAATGAATATATGAGGGAAAGAGCTGCTGATATAAAAGATGTTACTAACAGAATAATAAGACACATATTAGGAGTTAAAGTAGTTGACCTTGCTAACTTAGAAGAAGAAGTTGTATTAGTTGCTCATGACTTAACACCATCAGATACTGCAACTATGGATAAGAAAAAAGTTTTAGGTTTCTTAACAGATATAGGAGGAAGAACTTCTCATACTGCTATAATGTCTAGAACTTTAGAAATAGCTGCTGTAGTTGGTTTAAATAATGCTACTAAAGAAATTAAAGATGGAGATTTTGTAGTATTTAATGGGGATACTGGAGAAGTTACCATAAACCCAGATAATGAAACTATAGATACATATAAAAAATTAAAAAATGATTTTGAAGAATATAAAAAAGCTTTAGAATTATTAAAAGGCCAAAAGACTGTAACTCTTGATGGAAGACATGTTGAACTTGCAGGGAATATAGGAACACCATCAGATGTAGAAGGGCTTATAAAAAATGATGCTGAAGGTGTAGGTCTTTATAGAACGGAATTCTTATACATGGATAGAAGTGATTTCCCAAGTGAAGAAGAACAATACGAAGCTTACAAAGCTGTACTTGAAGGAATGAACAATAAGCCGATTGTTATAAGAACTTTAGATATAGGTGGAGATAAAAAATTAGACTATCTACAAATGGATGAGGAGATGAATCCATTCTTAGGATATAGAGCTATAAGACTTTGTTTGGATAGAAAAGAAATATTTATAACTCAACTTAGAGCTTTATATAGAGCAAGTGTTCATGGAAAATTAAGAATAATGTTCCCAATGATATCTTCTTTAGAAGAATTGCTTCAAGCTAAAGAAGTTTGTGAAGAAGTTAAATCTCAGTTAAAATATGAAGGTATAGATTATTCTGATGATGTGGAAGTTGGTATGATGATAGAAGTACCATCAGCTGCAATAATATCAGATGTTCTTGCTAAACATGTAGATTTCTTCTCAATTGGAACAAATGACTTAATTCAATATACTTGTGCTGTTGATAGAATGAATCAAAAAATAAGTTATTTATACAATCAATTTAATCCAGCAGTGCTTAGACTTATAAAAATGGTTATAGATAATGCACATAAAGAAGGTAAATGGGCTGGAATGTGTGGAGAATCAGCAGGAGATCAAATGATGATACCAATATTACTTGGATTTGGATTAGATGAATTTTCAATGAGTCCAATTTCAATATTACCTGCAAGAAAATTAATAAATTCTGTAAGTTTTGAAGATATGAAAAAATTCTCTGAAGAAATATTAGCTTTAGGAACTGCAGAAGAAATAAAAAATCACGTTGAAAAAACTTTTAATAAATAATTAATTTTTAAATAAGAAGAAGCTATCTTACTAAAGGTAGCTTCTTTTTTAAGAAGTATAGTAATTAATTTGAAAAGGGGATAAATATGCATATTTTAGAAAATAAAGATTTAATTGTGGAGAGTAAAAAAGCAGGAGCTGAATTAGTTAGAATATATTCCAAAAAATACAATAAAGAAATTCTTTGGAATGGGGATGAAAAATTTTGGGCAAGAAGATCTCCTGTACTTTTTCCCATAGTTGGTAAATTAAAAGAAAATAAAACATTAATAGAAGATAAGATATTTTCTATGAATCAACATGGTTTTGCTAGAGATATGAATTTTGAATTAATTAATACAACAGATAATTATACTACATATAAATTAACTTCAAGTGAAGAAACTAAAGAAGTTTATCCTTATGATTTTAATCTTTTTATAACATATACTATAAATAATGAGAAAATAAATGTTAAATGGAAAATAGAAAATATTGATAATAAGGAAATATATTTTTCTATAGGAGCTCATCCAGCTTTTAATATTTCTTCAAGTAAAAATTTAAAAGATTATTATTTAGAATTTGAATGTAGAGATAATGTTGAAAAGATACGTTTAGAAAATTCATATTATACTAGACCTAAAAAGATTGAAGATTTATATATATTAAATTTAAAATCAAAAATATTTGAAAATGATGCATTAATTTATACAAATATAGATTCAATTTCTTTAAAATCGAAAAAAGAAGAGAATTATATTAAAGTATCTTTTAAAGATTTTCCTTTAGTAGGTATATGGACTCCTTATTATAAAGAGACAAATACTACAGCACCTTTTCTATGCATAGAGCCTTGGTATGGAATTGCCGATAATATTGATTCTGACAAAATATATCAAAATAAAAAATATATAAATAAATTAAATGTGGGAGAAACTTTTGTAGCATCATATGATATTGAAATTATATAGATAATTTGGGTTAATTTGTTATATACTAGACATATTAAATAAGTTAATCTAAAGGAGATTTTTTATATGAGTTCATATGGAAATTTACAAAAAATAAGAAATGGAAAAAGAACATTTGCCATAACTCCTCATATACCAGGTGGATTTATTCTTCCAGATAAGTTAATCAAAATAGGAGAAGTAGCAAAAAAATATAATGGTGTTTTAAAAATAAATTCAGGTCAAAGAATTTTAATTACCAATTTAAAAGAAGAAGACTTACCAGCTATATGGGAAGAACTTGATATGGAACCTGCTGTTAAAGTACAAAACTCTCTTAAAAATGTAGAAATGTGTCCAGCCAATTATTGTAAACGTTCAAAGTATCCTACTATAGGTATAGGAATGAAAATTAGTAAGAATTTTCATGGTATGCAACTTCCATGCAGAACTAAAATAGGTGTAGCAGGATGTAAGAATGCTTGTACAAGTGTTTATTCTAAGGATATCGGTGTATTGGTTGATTTGGATAAAAAATTCTATATAACTGCAGGTGGCAGTGCAGGATATTATCCAAGAAGTTCTGATTTAGTTACAAAAGGTCTGTCAGAAGAAGAAGCTTTTAAATTAGTAAAAACAATACTTTATTACTATAAAGATAATGCCCAACCAGGTGAAAAACTAGGTGATTTTATAGATAGAATAAGCATAGATACTTTTAGAGAAGAAGTATTAAATTTAGCAAGTTTAGAGCTTCAATTATAATTAGATAAATGATAAAAGAGTTATGGAAAAACCATAGCTCTTTATTTTTTAATAATTTTATTTGAGAACAGCAAAAATAGCTATTCTAGCATTATCATATTCATAACTACACGTTGATAAAGTTATTATTTTATCATTTTCGCTGACAATATTTCTACTATACATTGATTTAGTTAATATTTTATTTAAAAAATTATTAAAATCATTTTTATCAGTAAAGCTTACCTTATTATATCCAAAGTCTGCATCATAAACTCCTATGGCAAAAATTTCATATTCATAAACTTCATTTTCTGTTGTTAAAGTTATAAATTTATTTTCTTTAAAGAAGTTTTCATCTTTAAATTTTTCCATTTGACCAAACATGGTAGAATTTCTCATATGATGTCCATAAATAACAGAGTTAAAATCTTTTTGAAAGTCATTTCTATAATCTAAGAAAATAGAACCTGCAGGTAAATAATTTTTATTAAAATCATGGTTTAGATAAAAATCATTATCACTTCCTTGTACTACAGGATACTCAATATTAGTTCCTTGTACATTAATCCAAAATTTATAATCAGAGTTTATACTAGATAAATTATTCGTAGCATCACTCATATTTTTTGAATCTTCTTTTGTTTCCTTAAGTTGAGAATATACATTGTCAGCTTTTTTATAATCTCTTAAGGTAGTATAAATTTTAAAACCAGATATGGCTATTATTATCAAACATATGATAGTTAACAAGTTAAGAAATAATTTTTTCATTATACATCCCCTTTCCTATATAATTTTATACATAAATTTATAAAAAAGAAACTATAAATTAAATAATATGTGTAATGAATAAAAAAAACATTAATAAAATTAGAGTGAGGGATAATTTAAAATAAATTAAAAAGGAGTATAAAATGAATAATAATTATTATGAAAATATAGAAATAAATAATCACGATGCATTGTATACAATAATTAAAATTGTTCTTTTATTGCTTACTTTGCAAATTACTAGAATAGTATTAAAACAAATTGCATTTTTATTTTTTTACTATAGTAAATTTAATGAGATGGTGGTATCAATAATAACAATATTTTTTCTTATTTTATTTATATTATATAAATCAAGAAAAGAAAAAATAAATTTAGGAGTTTTTTCTTATATGAAGAGTAGTGAATCTAAAGGGTATTATATAGTAGTCACTATTTGTATATTAATGTTATCTATTATTTCATCTGATATTATAAATAATCCATCCATAGAAAACATAATAAATTTAATTTATTACTCAATGATAATACCAATTTATGAAGAAATTATTTTTAGATCATATATATGGGAAAATTTAAAAAAAGATAATAAAAATGAGTGGAAGATATATATTATAACAACAATTTTAGCATCACTTTTTCAAATTGGATATATAGATACCATAAATATGAGTATGGGTAATATGGTAAATATAATTTTTATAAAATGTATATTAATGCTAAGTTGTAGTTTTTTTATTGGATCTTTTAAATATGAAATAAAAAATTCTTACTCTTGTATGTTAATTCATAGTTTTATAACTATATTGTTAAAAAAATAAAAATATTGATAATTTATAACTTAATGATGTTAATTAAGTACTATAATTAAAATAAGAAAATTAATAGGGAGGGAGAATAGGTGAAAAATGCATTTAAAGAGTTAAATATAGATGTGGATTTTACAGAAGAAGAAGTTAAAGAAGTATTTTATAACCTAATGAAAAAAAATTATGATCAATTAAACTGTGATGACAAAGTAGCATCTTTAGCTAAAAAAAGAATAGAAAAAATAGAAGAAGCCTATGAAATTATTTCCTCCATAAAAGACTTTGATTATTTAGAGGATAAATATGATGTTATCTATTCATTATATGAAGAATATAGAAATGAAAAGAATTATGACAAGGCATTAATGTTAGCTGATGAGCTTATTGATTTTATACCAATATTTTCGGATAGTTATTTATTAAAAGCTGATTTATTGGCAGAAATGAATGAACATGAAGAAGCTATAAAATACTTTGAGATAGCAGAAAATATAGAAGATGAGATAAAGGAAGATGAATATATACAATATCTTAAGGCTCAGAGTCAAATAGAAGCAAAAAAGTATGAAGATGCTATTTTTACTTTAACAAATATAACAAAACTTCATGGAGATAATCCATTTTTCTTCTTTGATATAGCGTGTTGTTATCAAGGTTTAGGTAATGAAAAAATGTATAAGTATTATTGTGAAAAGAGGGATGAATACTGGAAAAATCATAAAAATGATTAAGAGGCTAATCCCTCTATAATTATGTCAAAAAAATTATAGTTGTGATACTATTAATAATAAATGACTAATTTGGGGGACTATATGAAATATAAATTATGTTTATTTGATTTTGACTATACTTTAGTAGATACGACAAAACCAATTGTAGAATGTTTTAGGTATACTTTTGAAACTATGCATTTAGAAGGTTTTGATAGACAAAAAGTTATAAAAACTATAGGTATGACCTTAGATGATGCATTTTCATTATTAACCGAAATAAAAGACAAAGGTAAAATTAATGAATTTGTAAGAGTTTATAGAGTAAAATCAGATGAAATAACAATACAAAATACAGTTTTATTTGAAGATACAAAAAAAACTTTGAAATCTCTAAAAGAAAAGCAAATAAAAATTGGCATAGTATCAAGTAGAATGGGAAGTAGAATTGATAAAATTTTAGAACATTTAAATTGTAGAAAATATGTTGATTACATTATAGGATATGAAAATGTTACAACCCATAAGCCAAATCCAGAAGGGCTTCTAAAATCTTTAGAATATTTTAACTGTAATAAAGAAGATGTATTATATGTGGGAGATAGTTATATAGATGCTAAGGCAGCAGAAAATGGTCATATTGACTTTATAGGTGTTACAACAGGAACTACAACACAAAAAGACTTTAATGAATATAATAATATTAAGATAGTAGATAACTTATCAGATATACTAGAAGTTATTTAGTAAAAATATTATAAGGCGGGGAGATATATGAACGATAAATTTGTAATCACAATTGGAAGAGAATATGGAAGTGGTGGAGGAGAAATTGGCAGACAATTATCAAAATACTTTGATATACCATGTTATGATAAAGAGCTATTAACTATAGTGGCTAAAGAAAGTGGATATTGTAAAGAGTATTTTGAAAAATTTGATGAAAAGCCTTTAAAAGTTTTAAGTTATTTTGGGTATGATGCAAATACTAGTACACTACCTATTAATCATCAACTATTTTTAAAACAATTTAATTTAATTCAAAAGCTTGCAAGTGAAAAATCTTGTATATTTGTAGGAAGAGCTGCAGATTATGCCTTGAGAGATTATGATAACGTAGTAAACATATTTATACATGCAGATTTTGAATTTAGAAGAAAGAGAGCTATAGAAGAACATGGTATATTATCACAAAAGAGTGCTTCTATAGTGAAAAAAATTGATAAAGAAAGATCATCATATTATAAATATTATACGGACAGTTCATGGGGGGACGCTAAAAATTATCATATTTGTTTGGATACTGGTTTTATGGGAATTGATGAAGCTGTAAGAATTATTATTGATTTTATCGAAAGAAAATCCAAGTAATGAAATTATTAAATTATATAGTTATGTAGATAAAAATAAGCTAAGCCTGAGTAGATTAAGTTTAGCTTATTTTTATTTATATAAAACTTAAAAAATATATCTAATGATGTCACTAAAAAACTAATGGAGAATAAAATATGGTAGAAGTATTTTTAAAATATGATACTTAAATATAAGAGGAGATGAATTAGCTTAATGAGTGATGATTATAAAAATAAAAAACCTTGTTTATGTGATTGTGGAAAGTTTTGCTATAATAATAAAGATTGTTGTTATTTAAAATCAAAAGATATAAATATAGTTCAAATTAATGATCCTGAATTTTTCCAAGGTATAACTAGTTATAATAATTTACATCTGACAGCCAAAGAACCTGATATAAATACTGTTGGATATAAAGTAGAATCAAGTTCCTTACAGCATCCTAATGATACATTAATAATTGATGAATCAGGAGTTTATTCCATATATATTTCTTTAAAATATAGCTTTAAGTTTAATGAAAATGCAAAAGAGGGGGATATATTTAGAGTAAACTTTATTATAAATGGAAATAAAGAAGATATATTTGCAATTTCAAACACCATAACGATACCAGCTATTATAGATGGTGAAAGTGAAGAAATAGTAAATACAATACAAGGAAAGAAACTTCAAATTATTGAAGAAGATTTACCTTATAAAATTAATATTATATTAGATGAATTTGAATTTGATAAAGTTATTTTAAATCAAATCTTGATAACAGATCTAGTATTAATAGTTGAAAAAGTAATTTAATGAAAAATAAACCTATAGATTGATAATTTATAGGTTTATTTTTATATAAACCTAAGCGTGAATTTTATTGGAATAACATTATAGAAATATAAACTAATTAATATAAAATTAGAATAAATAGAATTGGAATTTAAAATAAAGTATATAAATAAATTATGTTATATAGTTTACTTCAAAATAAATTTATGATAGTATGGTAAAAAATGGAATTAAAAGGGGATTAATGTAAATATGATTAAGGGGAAGATAACAAGTCTATTTTTAGCATCTATCATGGCTTTAGGAACGATAAATACATCCTATATAGCACATGCAAACACAACGAGTGAAGTATCTAGAATAAGTAATATTTCAGGTACAATAACTACAAATAAATATCCAAAGATTTCTAACATATCAGAAAATACAATTTTAGGAGCAGACTTTAGTAATTACCAACAAGATTTAATATGGGGAAAAACATATAAAGACTATAAAAATAATGATATCAGTGATACTTTATTTGATTTTGTTAAAAGTCAAGGAATTAATACTATTTCTGTAAAAGTATCTACAGATGATGAAAGTATAATTTCTCTAGAAAATGCAATTAAAACTTTAAAAGAAGCTCAAAAATCAGGATTAAAAACAAATATGGTATTATTATATTCTGATGAAATGACTTATGGAAATAAGCAAGATTTACCTAAAACATGGGTTAATGAAAATGATATTACTACAAAAGCTTGTGACTATACAAAAAATGTTTTAGAACAATTAGAAAAAGCTGATGTAAAGCTTGATATATTAACTATCGGAAATGAAGTAAATTATAACTTTTTAGGTTATGAAGGAGAGAGTGCATATAAAGGATGGGAAGCTATGGCTAAGATTGCATCAATTGCACAAGAGAAGGGAATAAAAGTCTCTGCTAGTATATTCCAAGAAAAAACTCCAGAAGATATTAAATGGGTTTTACAAAAATTAAATGAAGATTATCTTGGTGTTGATTTTGACTATATTGGTGTAAATATTTATCCAACAGATAACACAGTTTCTTATATTAACGATATGAGAAAAGCTTTTGAGGAAGAAGAAAAATCATCAGGTAAAAATACACAATTATATATTTCTAGTATAAAATATGCAAGACAAGATGATGAAGGTAGTGCATCTATCTATAGTCAAGCTAATAGTATATATGAATTATTAGAAGCAGGTATTAGTGAAAATAATGCTGGTGGATTAGTTTATACAGATGCAGAAAATGTAGGCTCTTGGACATCTTTCTTTGATGAAGATGGAAAAGCTGTTCAATCCCTTTCTATATTTGCTTTAGCAAAAGGACTAAGTATAGATAATGAGGTAGAAGAAGAGGCAAAGGATCCATATGAATATGGTGGAGAGTCAGGATTAAAGGAACAAGAAGTAGCAATTAAAAGAATTAATGAATTATCTTCAGATGCTATTAGAGGTGTTGATGTTTCTTCTTATACAGTGTTAAAAAAGGCTGGAGTAAAGTACTATAACTTTAATGGAGAAGAAGAATCTTTAATTAAAATACTTGCAGATAATGGAGTAAACTACATAAGAATTCGTGTATGGAATGATCCTTATAATGAAAAAGGAGAAACTTATGGTGGTGGTGCATGTGATATTGAAAGTGGTTTAGAAATTGCAAGAGAAGCAGCTAAATATAATATGAAGCTTTTAGTAGATTTCCATTATTCTGATTTTTGGGCAGACCCACAAAATCAAGTAATCCCAAAAGCTTGGAAAAAGGATGCAAATGATCAAGAAAAAATGGCACAACATGTATATGGTTACACAAAAGAAGTTATTGAAAAATTCCAAGAAACAGGTATAGAGATTGGTATGGTTCAAGTTGGTAATGAAATTACAAAAGGAATGCTTGGTATATCGACTGATTCTGGGAAAAACGTTGAAAATAGTAAAATTGTCAACAAATATTTAGCAAAAGGATGTCAAGCTGTAAGAGATATAGCTCCAAATGCATTAATAGCACTTCATTTAGAAACACAAAATATAGATAAATATAGAACAATTATGAATGGATGGGAAAGAGATAATGTTGACTATGATATATTAGGAACATCTCATTATGCTTATTGGTGGAATACAACAGGTACTTTAGAAAAAGTTCTTGAATTAGCGCAAGAATATGGAAAATTCGTAACTGTTTTGGAAACAGCTTGGGTAAATACAACAAAGGATGCAGATGGAACACCTAATAATATTTCAGACAATAATCTTATGGGAGATTATTCAGTAAGCGTACAAGGTCAAGTTGACATGTTGACAGGTTTATACCAAACTTTATCTAAGTATAATAATGGACTAGGAGCTTTTTATTGGGAACCGGCATGGATTCCAGTAAAAGCAGGCTGGTCTAACTGGAAGTATAATAAAGAAATTGCAGATATATATGGAACAGGATGGGCATCGAAAGGTGCTGTTGGATATTATCCAGACGATACATTATATTATGAAGGAAATCCATCTTGGGGAGGATCTTCTTGGGATAATCAAACATTATTTGATATGAATGGTCATGCACTACAGTCTTTAAAATTCTATAAGCAATCAGTAACAAAGAAAAAAGAAAAGATTTTAGTAGTGAGAATTTTAGATGAATATGGAAATAAACTCCGTTCGAATTATTTGACAAAAATAGATGGAAGATCTATAAAATCTATAACTTTACCCGAAGTTGAAGGATATATTACACCTGAATATAAAATATCTGATATTTCTTCTGAAGATGATGTTAATTTTATTGATGCAGTATATGAATCGGTAAATAAAAAGGATATTTCTTCTGCAACAGTATCTAATATAAAAGATAATTTTTATACAGGAAAAGCACATACTCAAGATATTGCTGTTCGTATAAATGAAAAAACTTTAGAAAAAGATAAAGACTATACAGTAAAATATTCAAACAATAAAGAAGTAGGAACAGCAACAGTTACTATTACAGGTAAAGGTAATTATACTGGAACTATTAAGAAGCAATTTAAAATTAGTATTGCAAAATCAAGTAGTTATACAATTAATGGAATGAAGTATAAAGTTACAAATGCTAAAATTGATGGAACAGGAACAGTAGAGCTTGTTTCAATAGGAGGTAATAGCAAAAAATCTACAATTGTTGTGCCAAATACTATAAAAATTAGCAATAAGACATTTAGAGTAAGCTCTATTGGAAGTAAAGTATTTAGAAAAAATACTTATGTGAAGAAGGTAGTACTTGGAAAATACATAACAAATATTGGACAAGAAAGTTTTTATGGATGTAATCAATTAAAAACTATAGAAATTAAAAGTACTAACCTAAAAAGTGTAGGTAAAAATGCTATTGCAAAAATGTATAAAAAAGCATATATAAAAGTTCCATCTTCAAAATTAAAAACATATAAGAATTTATTTAAAAAATCAACTGGATGGCAAAATGGATATATAATTAAACGTTAGTAAAAATGAAATATTTTTTCTAAGGATAATATTTAGCAGAAAAGAATGTATAAGGGAGACTATGATGAAAAAGAAAAATATACTGAGTCTATTTTTAGCATCTGTTATGGTTTTAGGAGCGGCGAATACATCCTACATACAGGCAAATACTATAAGTGAAGAATTGATAATTGAAAATGAAGAATGGAAAGATCCATATCAATATGGTGGTGAAACAGGATTAAAAGATCAAAAAGTTGATATTGATGAGATTTCTACTATGTATTCATCTTCTATTCGAGGGGTTGATATATCATCTTATACAGCTTTGAAAAAAGCAGGTGTAAAATTTTATAACTATGAAGGAAAAGAAGAGTCACTTATTAACATTCTTCATGATAATGGCGTAAATTATATAAGAGTACGTATTTGGAATGATCCTTATAATGAAGACGGTGAAACATACGGTGGTGGAACTTGTGATGTGGAAAGTGGTTTAGCGATTGCTAAGGAAGCTGCAAAATATGGAATGAAAATGTTACTAGATTTCCATTATTCTGACTTCTGGGCAGATCCAGCACAGCAAATTATTCCAAAAGCATGGGAAGATGATAAAAATGATTCAGATAAAATGGCACAAAATGTATATGAATATACAAAAGAAACTATTGAAAAATTCCAACAAACTGGTGTTGAAATTGGAATGGTCCAAATAGGTAATGAAATAACAAATGGTATGCTTGGAATTACGACTAATCGTGATGCAGGAGAATCTTACAAAGGTATATGGGCTAATGAATCAAAATCTAAACAAGTAAATAAATATTTATCTGCAGGCTCAAAAGCTGTAAAAGAAGTATCTGATGCATTAGTTGTTTTACAGCTTGAAACACCAAATGTGAAGAAATTTAAAGAGATTATGGATACTTGGGAAAGAGATGATGTATATTACGATGTTTTAGGAAGTTCTTATTATCCATATTGGTCTACAGATAAAAAAGCAAATACTCCAGAAACATTAACAAAGGTACAAAAACTAGCTGCAGACTATGGAAAATTATTTGTAGTTTTAGAGACTTCTTGGTTAACAACAGTAAAAGATGCAGATGGAACTCCAAATGCTGTTGGAGAATGGGAAAATACAAGTGCATATCCTTTAACAGCACAAGGTCAGGCTAATATGCTAAAAGATTTATATGATACTTTAGGGAATCAAGATAATGGATTAGGTGCATTTTATTGGGAACCAGCATGGATTCCAGTAAAAGCAGGATGGAATAACTGGGAATATAATAAAGAAATTGCTGATAAATATGGTACAGGATGGGCCTCAAAAGGTGCTTTAGGATATTTCCCAGATTCTAAAATGTATTATAACGGAAATCCAGCATGGGGTGGATCTAGTTGGGATAACCAGGCATTATTTGATATAAATGGACATGCATTACAATCTCTAAAATTTTATAAGAATTCACAAAGTAAAAAAGGTGATCAAAAGACAGTAGTTGTAAGGCTATTAAATAAAGATAACCAAGAGATTGGAACAAACTACATTGCAAAAATAGAAGTAGGAAATAAAGTGTCGCTAAATTTACCAGAAATAGATGGCTATGATACTCCAAAATGCAAGGTTAAACTAGTTTCTTCAGATGAAGATGCTGTTATAATAAATGCAACTTATACAAAATCTAAGGCTATATCTATTTCATCTGCAACTGTGTCTAATATCAAGGATAAATCTTATACAGGAAAAGCACATACACAAGGTATGGTTGTTCGTGTAAATGGAAAAACTTTAGTAAAAGATAAAGACTATACAGTAAAATATTCAAATAATAAAGAAGTTGGAACAGCAACAGTTACTATTACAGGTAAAGACAAATATACTGGAACTATTAAAAAGCAATTTAAAATTAATATTGCAAAATTAAGTGCTTATACAATTGATGAAATGAAGTATAAAGTTACTAATGCTAAAATTGATGGAACAGGAACAGTAGAGCTTGTTTCAATACCAACTAACAGTAAAAAAGATACAATTACTGTGCCAAGTACTATAAAAGTTAGTGGTAAGACATTTAAAGTAAGTTCTATTGGAAGTAAAGCATTTAGAAAAAATACTTATGTAAAAAAAGCTGTACTTGGAAAATATATAACAAATATTGGACAAGAAAGTTTCTATGGATGTAATCAATTAAAAACAATTGAAATTAATAGTACTAATTTAAAAAATGTAGGGAAAAATGCTGTTGCAAAAATTTATAAGAAAGCAACTATTAAAGCTCCATCTTCAAAATTAAAAACATATAAAAATTTATTTAAGAAATCTACTGGATGGCAAAGTGGATATACTTTAAAGAAATAGTAAAATAAATCTTAACTTATTAGATTAAAAGGTTTAAATGATTTATAATTTTACTTGAATTAAACCCCTTAAAGTAATTTTTCATAAAAATTACTTTAAGGGGTGATTTTTATATAAAAAGTAAAAAGAACCTATCTAAAAATTATTTTTAGATAGGTTTTATGAAAAATTAAGGGCAGGTTTCATAATTAAGATTCCAAGTATTACAATTAAAATACCAGAGTATTTAAATAATTTTTCACTGAAAGAATTACTTATTCTAGAAGAAAAATAAGCAAAAAACATCATAACTGGTACAGTTCCCAGTGAAAAAACAAACATAGATGATGCACCCATTATAAAGCTTCCACTAGATAAAGCATAAAGTTGCATAGTTTGTAGAGGACCACATGGCAAAAAGCCACTTAAATAACCTATAATAAATGGATTTTTATGATTATTTACACAGGTACTTTTTTTAAAGAAAGTTGGAATATGAATATTGTTGAAAATTTTAATACCTATCATATGAAGTCCAGAAATTATCAAAAATACTCCTGCAACAATTTTAATAAAGTTTTGTATTTGTGTAGTTGCAGAAAAAATAGAACCTAAAGATCCTACAACTCCACCTATAATAGTATAAGAAATTATACGACCACAATTATATCTAAGTGCAGTCATAAAAGAAGATTTTTTACAAATACTATCATCTTTTTTATTTATTGTTTGAGTAAGTAAAATTCCACCACACATACCAATACAATGAAATGAAGTGAAAAAACCTAAAATAAACAACATAATAAAAGAAGTTTCAATACTAGAAAAAGAAACTTGCTTACCTGTCAAAGGATTATTTCCCAGGAAAAACATAGATATTATAATTATACTTAAACTAAGTACTTTTATAAGCATATTATTGCTAGATGAAAAACCAGAATTTTTAATAGCATTTTTTATTTTATTATCATCACAAAAATCATCATCATATGTAACAATAACCATAGAATTTTCATGATCAGCACTTACATTACTTATACCCTTAAGCTTATTAATCTCATGCTCAACAGATAATTCACATGAATGACATTTCATACCATAAATATCAAAAAATTTAGTTATTTTACTCATAATTTACCTCAATATTTAATAAATTTATATTATGTATATTATATTCTAAAATTATGAAAAAATAATGAAGAATAAAAATATTTTAATATAAAAATTCATAAAAAATATATATTTTTATGATAAGGTAATTTTATAAAGAAATTAAAATATGGGAGGAATTATGTTTAATATATTATTAGTTGATGATGAAATAAAAATAACACAAGTTGTAAAAGCTTATTTAGATAAAGAAGGTTATAACACCTTTGTTGCACATGATGGTAAAAAAGCATTAGAATTGTTTAATCAGGAAACTTTTGATTTAGTTATTTTAGATAGAATGTTGCCAGATATAAGTGGTGAGGAAATTTGTGAAAAAATAAGACAAACATCTTTAGTACATATAATAATGTTAACTGCCAAAACTGAGGAAGAAGACAAAATAGATGGATTTAATTTAGGGTGTGACGATTACGTATGTAAACCTTTCAATGTAAAAGAATTAATATTAAGGATAAAAGCTGTTTTTAGAAAAATTGATAAGGGTGATGTTATAAAAATTAAAGATGAAGTAGAAATAAATACCCTGTCGCATGAAGTTAAAATTAGAGGACATGAAGTTAATCTTACGAATACAGAATATAAAATATTATTATTGCTTGTAAAAAATCAAAAGAAAATTTTTACTAGAGATGAATTATTAGAATTAGTTACAGATGATCATTATGAAAAATTTGATAGAATTATAGATGCACATATTAAAAACTTAAGACAAAAAATAGAAGAAGATACAAGAAAGCCTAAAATAATACAAACTGTATATGGAGTGGGGTATAAACTTGGAATTTAACAAGAAAAAGCTAAATCTAAATAGAAAATTAATTTTTTATTTAGCTTTAGTCATGATATCTGTAATTATAGTTATGTCACTTAGTATTAATTTTATGGTGGAAAATAAATTTTTAACATATATATCAAAAATAAATAAAGAATCTTTAGAAAGATATAATATAACATACTTAAAAGACTTATTTATTAAAGATATTAGAAATATGATAATAGGTATTTCTTTGTTGATGATAATAGTAGTTATATCTATTTCTATATTTATTTCACAAAAAATTTCAAAGCCCATAATAGTTGTATCAAAAATGACAGATTCTCTTAAAAGAGGAGGATATGATCAAACACTAGAATATGAAAGTTCTATTGTTGAGATAGATAATTTAGTTAATTCCATTAATGACTTATCTAAGGAATTATATAATATGGAAAAATTGAGAAAAAGGTTAACATCAGATATATCTCATGAATTAAGAACGCCTCTTACAAGTATACAAACTCATTTAGAAGCTATGATTGATGGAATATGGGAACCTACAGAAGAAAGATTAATTTCAGTTAATGAAGAAGTTATAAGAATTAGCCATTTAGTAGATGAATTAAAAAATTTAGCTAAATACGATAGTGATAAAAATAAATTAAATATAAGTGAGGTAGATTTAGAGCAATTAATTAAAAATATTATATATAATAATGAAAGCTTTGCCTTAGAAAAAAATATAAAAATAGAATATAATTTAGAAAAAATAAAAGCTCATATAGACAAAGAAAAAATATCTCAAGTGATAGTTAATTTAATTTCAAATGCAATTAGATATACTAATTGTAATTGCGAAAGGCTTGGAAAAATAATAATTAGATTATACAAAGAAGAGAATTTAATAAAAATCAGTGTAAAAGATAATGGCATAGGAATTCCAAAGAAAAGTTTAGATTATATATTTGAAAGATTTTATAGAGTAGATAAATCTAGATGTAGAAATACAGGAGGTACAGGTGTAGGCCTTACTATATGTAAATCTATAATTGATCTTCATAATGGAAATATAGAAGTAAAAAGTGAAGTTAATAAAGGAAGTGAATTTATAGTAAGTATTCCTTATAAATAAAATTTCATATCTTCATAAAATATTCACAAAGTTTTAATAGTATATAAGCATAAAGGAAATAGTTAATATAAAAACACAGTTGAAAGGAGAAAAGTAATGGATACAAAAATGAATGTTGATGATATAAAAATAAGTGGAATGACTTGTGCCTCATGTGCAAAAGCTGTAGAAAGAGCTGTAAAAAAACTTGATACAAGTGTAGTCGCTAGTGTAAATATAGCAACAGAAAAATTAAGTATATCTTATGATGAAGATAAAGTTAAAAGTGAAGATATTGAAAAAGCCATAGAAAAAGCAGGCTTTGGTATTGTAAAAGAAGTTGAAAATAAAGAAGTTATAATTCCGATTGGAGGAATGACTTGTGCCTCATGTGTAAAAGCAGTAGAAAGAGCTGTAAAAAAATTAGATGGTGTTGAAAGTGTACAAGTTAATTTAGCAACAGAAAAAGCAACAATTTCCTATGAAGTGGGAAAAGTAAAAATGTATGAAATAAAAAATGCCATAGAAAAAGCAGGATTTAAAGTTTTAGAAATAGAGAAAAAGCAAAGTGTAGATGAAGATAAATTAAGAAAAGAAAAAGAAATGAAAACTTTACTTACTAAATTTATAGTATCGGCCATATTTGCGATACCTTTATTTTATATAGCAATGGGTCATATGATACCTAAACCAATAGGTCCATTACCATTGCCAAAAATAATTAACCCAGATATAAATCCATTGAATTTTGCATTAACTCAATTATTCTTAACTATACCAATAGTTATAGCTGGAAATAAGTTTTTCTCTAAGGGAGTTAAATCAATGATAGCAAAAGCACCAACTATGGATTCTTTAATAACTATAGGTTCAAGTGCAGCGCTTATATATAGTTTATATTCTCTATATTTAATAACTCAAGGTGATACAATGGCTGTACATCATATGTACTTTGAAAGTGCCGGTGTAATAATAACATTAGTTTTACTTGGTAAATATTTTGAATCTCGTGCAAAAGGTAAAACAGGAGAAGCTATAAAAAAATTAATGGGACTTAGTCCTAAAACAGCAATTATAGTTAAAGATGATAAAGAAATTGAAATACCAATAGAAGAAGTAGAAGTTGGAGATATAATAATAGTTAAGCCAGGTTCTAAAATTCCAGTAGATGGAACTGTTATAGAAGGTCATACTTCTGTTGATGAATCAATGTTAACAGGTGAAAGTATACCAGTTGAAAAAAATATTGGCAGTTCAGTTGTAGGTGCTAGTATAAATAAAAATGGGACTATTAAATTTAAGGCAGAAAAAGTAGGTAGTGATACTGCTATTTCACAAATAATTAAATTAGTGGAAGATGCTCAAGGTTCAAAAGCTCCTATAGCAAAACTTGCGGATATTATAGCAGGATATTTTGTTCCAGTTGTAGTTGTTATAGCTATAGTTGCAGGACTTGCATGGTTTATATCAGGAAAAGATGTAGTATTTTCTCTAACAGTATTTATAGCTGTTTTAGTTATAGCTTGTCCATGTGCACTTGGCCTTGCAACACCAACAGCAATAATGGTTGGAACAGGAAAAGGTGCAGAAAATGGAATACTTATAAAAGGTGGAGAAGCCCTAGAAACTACTCATAAAATAAATACAATAGTATTTGACAAAACAGGAACAATAACTGAAGGTAAACCAGTTGTTACAGATATAATAACAGCTAATAATATAACTGAAGATGAATTATTAAAAATAGCTGCCAGTGCAGAAAAATCTTCAGAACATCCATTGGGAGAAGCTATAGTTAGAAAGTGTGAAGAAAAGAATTTAGGATTTTATAAAGTAGATAAATTTATGGCTATACCAGGTTATGGTATAGAAGTAATAATAGAAAATAAGGATGTATTACTTGGCAATATAAAATTAATGAAAGATAAAAGTATAGATATAGAAAATTTAGACATAGAATCTGATAAACTTGCTTGCGAAGGTAAAACACCAATGTATATTGCTATAAATAATAAAATAGCTGGTATTATAGCAGTTGCAGATATACTAAAAGAAAATAGTGCAAAAGCTATTAAAAAACTTCATGAAATGGGAATTGAAGTTGCCATGATAACAGGAGATAATAAAAAGACAGCTCAAGCAATAGCATCTCAAGTTGGAATAGATAGAGTTTTAGCAGAAGTTTTACCACAAGATAAATCAAGTGAAGTTAAAAAACTTCAAGAAGAAGGTAAATTTGTTGCCATGGTTGGGGATGGTATAAATGATGCTCCAGCTCTAGCTCAAGCAGATATAGGAATCGCTATAGGAAGTGGTACAGATGTTGCAATGGAATCTGCAGATATAGTTTTAATGAGAAGTGATTTATTAGATGTGCCAATAGCTATAAGATTAAGTAAGAGTACAATGACTAACATAAAAGAAAACTTATTCTGGGCATTTGGATACAATGTAATAGGTATACCAATAGCAGCAGGTGTTTTATATCTATTTGGAGGACCTCTATTAAATCCAGTAATAGCAGCACTTGCTATGGCATTTAGTTCAACATCAGTTTTATTAAATGCATTAAGACTTAAAAGATTTAAAGTAGAAAAATAAATTTATTAGGACTAATTATGAAAATAATTAGTCCTTTTTATGATATAAATAACTAAAAAATGTATAATAATAAGGGGTGTAAAACTTAAAATAAAGGAGAAAATTTATGGCTATAAAAATGGTTCATCATGTTTGCATACAAACAGAAAAATATAAAGAATCCTTAGATTTTTATAATAAAATATTAGGATTTGAAATTATAAATGTTAGTGAAAATTTTCATAATAGAAAATATAATACATGGTTAAAATTAGGTGATTTTATGATAGAACTACAAACGCCTAAGGTTGGTGATAAATTTGATAAATGGAGCAATCTAAATTCAGGACCAGTACATATGGGATTTTTAGTAGAGAATGTAGAACATGAATATGAAAGAATTAAAAATCTTGGATATACAGATTTTAAAGTGAAAAATGGAGAGATAATTTATAGTGTTGAATGTGAAAAATTATTTAAAATAAAAGCACCTGAAGGTACTGAAATCGAGATAAGAGATACAGATATAATGTAAATTTTTAATTAAAAGTACTATATAAATTAATATATAGTACTTTTATAATATGATATTGTAAAAATTTATTTATATTTATTATTAAACTAGATTATACATGTTTGAAAGTTGAACAGTTTGCTTCTGTATAAACTACAACATTATCACCAGCAACATTAATAGCTTCAGCAGTGCAAGCTTGATTTTTATTATAAGTACAACTTTGAACAGTACATACTAAAGATTCACATGGTCCACAAGCATTTGTATTATTAGTTAAATTAGAATAATCTTTCATATCAAGGAAGTTTCCGCAAGCGGTATTACATGCTTCTTTAGCTTGTCCACCTTTTATATTAACTATATTTGAATAGCAAACACTAGATTTATTATGAGAACAATTAGTTACATTACAATTAATTTTTGTCATTTTAAACCCTCCTAATTAGAAAAATATCTGTCTAATAAACCTTTAAATGCTCTACCGTGTCTAGCTTCATCTTTACACATTTCATGAACAGTATCATGTATTGCATCAAGATTTTGTTTTTTTGCAGCAGTAGCTAATTCTTTTTTACCAGCACAAGCTCCAAATTCGGCTTCAACTCTTGCTGATAGATTTTGTTTTGTGCTTGGATAAACAACTTCACCTAATATTTCAGCAAATTTAGATGCATGTTCAGCTTCTTCCCAGGCAATTCTTTTATAAGCTTCTGCAACTTCAGGGTAGCCTTCACGGTCAGCTTGTCTGCTCATGGCAATGTACATTCCCACTTCTGTACATTCACCAAGGAAATTGGCTCTTAAATCTTCAATTATTTGAGCATCGATATCTTTTGCAATACCTATTCTATGTTCATCAGCCCAAGCTATATCATCTTTTAATTCTTGAAACTTATCAGATGGGGCTTTACAAATTGGACATACTTGGGGAGGGATTTCTCCTTCATGTATGTATCCACAAATAGTACAAACAAATTTTTTCATTTATTACACTCCTTTTGATTATTTATGTAACAATATTATTATTTTCGTAAATAATCAAAGATATTCATTTAGAATAATTTTAATATTTTAAATAAATATGATTTTATATTTCTTTTTCAATCTTTTTTAAGCTATCTTTATTTAGCTCATCTTTTAAATTTTTAAAGTAATCAGAAAACTCTACTTGCTCAGATCCATATTCAATATTTAGTGTATATTCTAAAGGAATCCATGTTGATAAAGGAGCTTCATTATGTTGTAAAACAACTTCCATTTTGTCTAAAGCTTTAAAAATTTTAGACTCTAATGTTTTTTGTTCATCCATCTCCATAAATAATTCTTTTATCTTTTTATTAAAAGGAGAAGGTAGAGTATTTATCCAAGAATATAACATTTCACTTTCAATTTTTTCATGATCATCAGTTTTATTAAAAGCAGGAATATCGCCAGTAAATGCTTCACCCATATCATGGAAGATGCACATTTGAATTATTTTATTTATATCAGCTTCAGGAAATTCATCTGATATAAAATATGCCATTAATGATAATCTCCAGCTATGCTCAGCTATACTTTCTTGTCTAAGGGTAGAAGTCCAAGAGTGTCTTGTGTAATTTTTAAGGTTTTCGGATATACTCATAGTTTCTATTAATTTTTTTATATCCATTTTATATTCCTCCAAAGTAATTTAAAATTTAAATATAATTATAAATTACTTTGTTTTTTTATCAAAGGACAATTTACCTTTATTTATGTTTTGATATATAATTTTTAAAATTATTAGAAT
>OJME01000197.1_pt1 | contig 55686 bp, 50 predicted proteins | sample 1597151 | NCBI WGS metagenome assembly OJME01 (sample SAMEA2452118, study PRJEB22498) | human gut metagenome | biome: human feces; feature: human gut; material: feces | place: Australia | collected 2012
GAGCGCAACCTTGCCAAGGTTGAAGTCGCGAGTTCGAATCTCGTTTCCCGCTCCAAAAAAATAACAATATACGTGGGTGCATAGCTCAGCTGGATAGAGCAACGCCCTTCTAAGGCGTGTGTCCGGGGTTCGAATCCCTGTGCGCTCACCATTTAAAGTTTCACGTTTGTGAAACTTTTTTTTTATAGAAATAAATATAAATTATTGCATAAAATAAATTTAACCTTACAATATAAAAATAAAGTAAAAAAATAGAAATTTAAATTAACATTAAGGAAGAAGATAGTTTGTATATAGTTGTGTTATTATAGTATAATACATAGTGTAATGAGGTTAAGAAACTATTAATAGGAGGATAAAACATGTCCGATATAAATTCTTTTTTAAATGGTTTTATAGATATAATATTAAGAATGAATATATATGATGTAGTAGATATATTAATAGTAGCATATATATTCTATAAAATTTTCATGTTTATAAAAGATACAAGAGCAGAGCAAGTTTTTAAAGGAATTGTAGTTTTATTATTAGCTACTCAGCTTAGTGCTGTATTTAAATTACATACACTTTATTGGATATTAAAAAATGCACTTAATTTAGGTGTTATAGCAGTTTGTATAATATTCCAACCAGAGCTTAGAGCAGGATTTGAGCATCTTGGAAGAACAAATTTTAATTTACTTAGTAAAAGTGGAGAAAATGCAGAAAATAAGAAATTAGAGAAAACTATAGATGAAATTGTAGAGACACTATACTCATTATCTAGACAAAGAATCGGTGCTCTTATTATATTAGAAAGAGAAACTAAAATATCAGATATAATAAGTACTGGAACAATAATTGATGGTGATGTTTCTAGACAATTATTAATAAATATATTCATACCAAATACTCCATTGCATGATGGGGCAGTAGTAATTAGAGACAATAAAGTAAAAGCAGCAGCATGTTTTTTACCTTTAAGTCAAAGTAAAGATTTAACTAAGGACTTAGGAACTAGGCATAGAGCAGGAGTTGGAATAAGCGAAGTTTCTGATTGTATTACATTAATAGTATCAGAAGAAACTGGTGAAGTTTCTATAGCTAAATCTGGTAAACTATACAGAGATATAGCAAAAGAAAGAATGGCAAATATATTGAAGAAAAATTTAAATAAAACAACATCAGAGGATAAAAGTTTCTTTAAAGGTGGGATATTTAAATGAGAAATAATATGAAGAGAAATACCAGGATAAAATTAATAGCTCTTTTTACTGCAATAGTACTATGGATGTATGTTATGGCAGTTGTAGATCCAGAAGATACAAAACTTTTTGAGAATGTACCTGTAACAGTTACAAATACAGATGAATTACAAGGTGATGACTTAGTTGTATATCCTCAATCAGATTTAGTAACTGATATATATATAACAGGAAAACTATCTGATTTACAAAAAATAAGTGAAGAAGATATACATATATCTGGTTCGATAAATAATCCAATAGAAGGACAAAACTATCTATATTTAAAAGTTAATACAACGAAACAGTTATCTTATGAATTTAAGACAGATTTTATAGTCGTTAAATTAGAGAAACTTATACATAAAGAAGTGGATATAAATCCTGATATAGTTGGTGAATATAAATATGATGTTGATACTGTAACACTACTACAAAGTACTGTAAACATATCAGCTCCAAGAGTTTTAGTAGAGCAAGTTGATCATATAAAAGCAACTATCGATGTTAATACTAAAGAAAATAATAAATTAACACAAAGAGTAAAATTAGTCCCTGTAAATGCTAAGGGTGACGAAGTTAGTGGAGTAAATTTAGAAGTAAAGAATATTAGTGCAGAAGTAACATTTTTAGAAGAGAAAAAAGTACCTATAAATATTCAATTAGAAAATAATTCAGAAGATGTAACAGCTTATGAAGTTAATCCTAGTACTATTACTATAAAAGGTAAAAAAGATGATTTAGAAAAAATAACTTATATTAATACATCTAAAATAGATTCAAAAACCATAGGTTCATCTAAGACAGTAGATTTAGTTATACCAAAAGATGTAACAAGTGATGAAAAGAGTGTTGTAATTAAAAGTAAAGATCAAGAAAGCTCGGTACAACGATTAATTTATAAAAAAGATGAAGTTGAATTAGTTAATAATTCTAAAAATGTAAATATAAATGACTTAAATATACCAGATAACATTAATGTGGAAGTTCAATTGGATAATAATACGAGTTTATCTAAATCAGACATAAGTTTATATATAGATTTAGATGCTAATAATGATGAAGTAAAAGAATATACTATAAAATATAAATCAAATATAACATTTAAAAATATAAAGATTATACCTAGTGTTATAAACAAATAAAAATATTAAAAAGTGTAATTTAGTTAAAAGCAAATTAAAATTGACTAAATTACACTTTTTTTATAATTAAACTGATTAAAAAATTTATTTGAAATTTCCTTTTAATATTTTACAATGATAAATAATAATATGCTAAAATATAATTAGATAGAAAAAATATAAAATAAAGGTTTATATATCAATAAAATTTAATCAAATTTAAAACATACAACTTATTAAAAAGTGTTATTTATGCCGAGTTTAAAGCAACTAAATACATAAAGTTTAGGAGGGAAAAATGAGGAATATAGATGATATTGTTAAATTTGCAAAAGAGAGAGGTCCTAAAACTATTTCTGTAGCTTGTTGCCAAGATAAAGAAGTATTGATAGCAGTTGAAAATGCTAGAAAACAGCATATGATTGAGGCGATTTTAGTTGGAGATATTGAAAAAACTAGAGAAATAGCAAAGACGCTGAATATAGACTTAAATAATTATGAGTTAGTAGATATAAAAGATTTGTCACAAGCTTGTTTAAAAGCTGTAGAGATAGTATCTACGGGAAAAGCTCATATGGTTATGAAAGGATTAGTAGACACATCAATAATACTAAAAGCAGTGCTAAATAAAGAAATTGGTTTAAGAACAGGTAATATACTAAGTCATGTTGCAGTTTTTGATATAGAAGGATATGACAGATTGTTTTTTATAACAGATGCAGCTATGAATTTAGCTCCAGGTGTAAATGAAAAGAAACAAATAATTGAAAATGCTTGTTCAGTTGCCAGAGCATTGGACATAGAAGAACCAAAAGTGGCATTAATTTGCGCTAAGGAAAAGGTTAACCCAAAAATGAAAGATACTGTTGAAGCAAAAGAATTAGAAGAGATGTACCTAAATGGAGAAATAAAAAATTGTATAGTTGGGGGACCTTTTGCATTAGATAATGCAATAAGTGAAGAGTCAGCTAGACATAAGGGAATAAATCATCCTGTAGCTGGAAAAGCAGATATATTAGTAGTACCAGATATAGAAGCAGGAAATATTTTATATAAATCAATAACATATTTTGCAAAATGTGAAAATGCAGGTTTAATAGTAGGATCTAAGGCGCCTATAATATTAACATCTAGAGCAGATAGTGATAAGACTAAATTAAATTCAATAGCATTAGGCGTTCTAGCAAGCACAAAAAAATAATATAAAATAAAGGAAGGTTATTGAAGTGGGAGAATATAAAATTTTAACTATTAACCCAGGGTCAACATCAACGAAAATTGCAGTATTTAAAAATGAATATTTATTATATGAAAAAACATTAAGACATTCCTCAGAAGAAATAGAAAAATATAAAAAAATAGCAGATCAATTTGAATTCCGTAAATCAGTAATAGAACAAGCTTTAAAAGAAGCAAATATAGAAAAGAAAGATTTAGATGCAATAGTAGGTAGAGGTGGTCTTTTAAAACCTATTCAAGGTGGAACTTATAAAGTAAGTGATGCAATGGTAGAAGATTTAAAAGTTGGAGTACTAGGTGAACATGCATCTAACTTGGGTGGCATAATAGCTAAAGAAATGGCAGATGAAGTTTCTATACCATCTTTTATAGTAGATCCAGTTGTTGTGGATGAAATGGAAAAAGTGGCAAAAATATCTGGTGTGCCAGAAATTTCAAGAGTAAGTATATTCCATGCATTAAATCAAAAGGCCATAGGAAGAAGAGCAGCAAAAGAGATGAATAAAAAATATGAAGATTGTAATTTCTTAATTGTTCATATGGGCGGTGGAATTACAGTTGGAGCTCATAAAAAGGGTAAAGTTATAGATAACACTAATGGTCTTGACGGAGAAGGACCTTTTTCTCCAGAAAGAAGTGGAGGACTACCTGTAGGGGCTTTGATGAGGCTGTGTTATTCAGATAAGTTAAGTAAAGATGAAGTTTCTAAAAGAATAAAAGGAAATGGTGGAGTAGTGGCTTACCTAGGAACAAACGACATTAGAGATGTAGAAGCAATGATTGAAAAAGGAAATAAAAAAGCTGAACTAATCTATGAGGCCATGATTTATCAAATTTGTAAGGAAATAGGAGCTTATGCCACAGTACTTGAAGGTGATATAGATTCAATAATATTAACTGGTGGAATTGCCTATTCTAAAAAAATAGTAGAAAAAATAAAAAATAAAGTTAAATTTATAGCTCCAGTTATAGCATATCCAGGTGAAGATGAAATGATTGCCCTTGCTCAAGGAGGGCTTAGAGTATTAAATGGAGAAGAAAAAGCTCTAGATTATGAAAAAGAAGTACTAGCTACTAATATATAAACTATATAAACTGAAAATAGGTGAAAATTTATGATAAAAGACGATAAAAGGATTAGACTTTTTATAGGTCATTATGGAAGTGGTAAAAGTGAAGTTTCAATTAATTACGTTACTAAACTTAGGGAACAAGTTGAAGGAGAAGTAGCATTGGCTGATTTAGATGTGGTAAACGTTTACTTCAGGTCAAGAGAGAAAAAAGATATAATGAAAGATTTAGGGATAACTCCTATTGATAGTTCTATAAACACAACCACACTTGATTTACCAGCTGTTTCAGCAGAAATTATGAGACCATTAAATGATAAATCAGTTAATTATGTTATAGATGTAGGTGGAGATAATGTAGGTGGAAAAGTAGTGGGAAGATTTGCTAATCAATTTAATTCAAATGATTATGATATGTTTTATGTAGTTAATGCCAATAGGGAGAAAACTCAAACTGCCAAAGAAGTTCTTCAATATATAGATGCAATAGAAGCAACCTCAAAATTAAAGGTAACAGGTCTTATAAATAACACACATATGCTAAAAGAAACAACAGTTGAAGATGTACTTAAAGGTCAATATGTTGCGAGGGAAGTATCTAAAATAAGGAATATTCCTATTAAGTATATTTCTTGCTTGGAAAGTATTGTAGATAAGTTACCTAAGGATTTAGAGGGAGATATATTACCTATGAAACTTTATCTAAGGGAAGAATGGATGATGTAGTTTTGAGCTCACAATATAAGAAATAATTAAGGGAGGCTTAATAATGGCTAAAGGGAGAGTAATTTTCAATGTAGAACGTTGCAAAAGCTGTGGACTATGCGTAGAAGCGTGTCCAAAAGGAATACTTGCAATAGATACAGAGGTTATAAATGCAAAAGGTTATAATCCAGCAAAAATAGTAGATGAAGAAAAATGTGTAGGATGTGCTAGTTGTGCATTAATGTGTCCAGATGTTGTTATTACAGTAGAAAGAGATTAATTATTATTATAGTAAGGGGGATTAATAATGGCTAAAATTCTTATGAAAGGTAACGAAGCTTTTGGTAGGGCAGCTATACAAGCTGGATGTCACTACTTCTTTGGTTACCCAATAACACCACAAAGTGAATTACCAGAATATTTATCAAGAGAATTACCTAAAGTTGGAGGAGCTTTTGTACAAGCTGAGTCTGAAGTGGCTGCTATAAATATGGTTTATGGAGCAGGAGGAAGTGGGACTAGAGTCATGACATCTTCATCTTCACCAGGGGTAGCATTAAAACAAGAAGGGATAACTTATTGTGCAGGTGCAGAAGTACCATGTGTAGTACTTAATGTAATGAGAGGTGGACCAGGACTAGGAACTATACAACCTTCTCAATCAGATTATTATATGGCTACAAAAGGTGGTGGAAATGGAGATTATAGAACTCCAGTATTTGCACCAGCATCTGTTCAAGAAGCTGTTGATATGATAATAGAAGCTTTTGATGTAGCTGATTTATATAGAACTCCAGTTATGGTTTTAGCTGATGGTATGATAGGTCAAATGATGGAGCCAGTTGATTTTGATAAAGAAAGAAAAACTAGAGAAATACCCCAAAAAACTTGGGCAACAACTGGAACAAAAGGCCAAAGAAAACCTAATGTAATAAATTCTTTATATTTACAATCAGAAGAGTTAGAGCAACACAATTTAAAATTAGAAAAAAAATATAAAGCAATAGAAGAAAATGAAGTTCAATATGAAATGTATCATACTGAAGATGCTGAGCTAGTATTTGTTGCTTATGGAACAGTATCTAGAATAGTTAAAACTACAGTAGATCAATTAAGAGAAGAAGGTTATAAAGTAGGTTTAATAAGACCAAAAACATTATGGCCATTCCCAAAAGAAGCATTCAAACAAATACCAAATGCTAAAAATTTATTAGTTGTTGAGATGAGTTTAGGACAAATGATAGATGATGTTAAATTAGCTAGTGAATGTAAATTACCAGTAGACTTCTATGGTAGATCAGGAGGAATGATACCATCTCCAGCTGCTATAGGTCAAAAGGCTAAAGAAATAATAGGGGGGGAAAAATAATGGCTGTAGTATTTAAAAGAACAGAAGGATTACAAGATGTTGCCACTCATTATTGTCCAGGATGCACTCATGGTATAATTCATAGATTAGTTGCAGAATCACTAGAAGAAATGGGACTATTGGAAAATGCTATAGGGGTAGTTCCAGTAGGATGTTCAGTTTTAGCATATAAATATTTTAATGTTGATACACAAGAAGCTGCCCATGGTAGAGCACCAGCAGTAGCTACAGGAATAAAAAGAACTCATCCTGATAAATTTGTATTTACTTATCAAGGTGATGGAGATTTATCTTCAATAGGTATGGCTGAAATAGTTCATGCAGCAGCAAGAGGGGAAAAAATAAGTACAATATTTGTAAATAACGGAATATATGGTATGACAGGTGGTCAAATGGCACCAACTACTCTAATAGGTCAAAAGGCTACAACTGCTCAAAATGGTAGAGATCCAGAAATAAATGGGTTTCCAATAAGAGTTAGTGAAATGTTAGCTACATTAACTGGCGCAGTATTTGTAGAAAGAGTTTCTGTTGATACACCAGCTAATGTTAGAAAAGCTAAAAAGGCTATTAAAAAAGCATTCCAAGTTCAACAAGCAGGACTAGGTTTTGGAATAGTAGAAGTATTATCTAGTTGCCCAACTAACTGGGGATTAGCACCAAAAGATGCCCTACAATGGTTAAGAGACAATATGATGGCTTACTATGAAGTAGGAAATAAAAAAGATATTGAAGTTGAAGTTGAGGAGGCGAAATAATATGGCAACATCAAGAGTAATATGTGCAGGGTTTGGTGGTCAAGGTGTTATGTCAATGGGACAATTATTAACTTATGCAGGTATGCTTGAAGGAAAAGAAGTTTCATGGTTACCTTCATATGGTCCAGAAATGCGTGGAGGTACAGCTAATTGTGCAGTAACTGTATCAGATAAACCTGTAGGATCACCTGTTATAACAGATGATGCAACATGTGCAGTTATAATGAATAAACCTTCTATGAAATTTGCAAATGATGTAGTACCAGGAGGTCACATATTAGTAAATAGCTCATTAATCGATACAAAAGTAGAAAGAGATGACGTGGATGTAACTTATATACCAGCAAATGAATTAGCAGCAGAAATAGGTATGCCGAAGGTAGCTAACATGATAATGCTCGGTGCTTGTTTAAAAGTTACAGAAGCTGTTGATATAGAATCAGTTTTACAAGCTTTCTTAAAAGTTTTTGGAGAGAGAAAGTCTAAATTTATACCAATAAATAGAGAAGCATTACAAAAGGGAATGAACTCAGTAACAACTGCTCAAGCCTAGTTTTGTTTTAAAAATATAATTTTATAATAGTCAAAGAGACAATAGGATTATTTCTATTGTCTTTTTTTCATTTAAGTATTAAAATAATCCTATGGTTATAATTAAAATTTAATATTTAATATATAAACTGAATAAAATAAATTTATAAATATAGATATTCCGTTATGGAAGGAGTTTTTTAATGAGAAAATATTTTGGAACAGATGGAGTTAGAGGAGTTGCTAATAAGGAACTTACTTGTGACTTAGCATATAGATTAGGAAGAGCTGGTGGATATGTTTTAGCTCAAGGGGATCACAGAGTAAAAGTTGTAGTTGGAAAAGATACAAGAATGTCAGGGGATATGTTAGAATCAGCTTTAATTGCTGGATTAATGTCTGTAGGATGTGATATAATTCCTGTAGGCGTTATTCCAACACCAGCAGTAGCATATTTAACAAGAAAATATAATGCAGATTGTGGAGTTGTTATATCAGCATCACATAATCCAATGGAGGATAATGGTATCAAATTCTTCAATAAAGATGGATTTAAATTAGATGATGCAATAGAATTAGAAATAGAAAAATATATAGAAAATATAGATAAAGTAGACTGCAACCCAGTTGGAGAAAATGTTGGTGTTATAAATCATGAACATAATGCTTTAAGAGATTATGTAGATTATTTAAAATCTATAATAAATGTTGATTTAACTGGAATGAAAGTTGTACTAGATTGTGCTAATGGAGCATCTTATGAAGTTGCACCAACAGTATTTAAAGAACTTGGAGCAAATGTTATAGATATAAATACAACTCCAAATGGAAAGAATATAAATGATAAGTGTGGATCTACTCATCCAGAAATGCTACAAAAAGCTGTAGTAGAAAATAAGGCAGATTTAGGATTAGCGTATGATGGAGATGCAGATAGATTAATCGCTGTTGATGAAAATGGAAACATTGTAGACGGAGATCATATAATGATACTAAGTGCAGTTTATTTAAAGAAAAAAAATCAACTGTCAAATAACACATTAGTAATCACTGTAATGACAAATATAGGTCTTAATGTTGCAGCAAGAGAACATGGAATAAATCTAGAAACTACTGATGTAGGAGATAGATATGTTATAGAAGCTATGAAAAAAGGTGAATTTAACCTAGGAGGAGAACAATCAGGACATATGATATTCTCTGACTACAACACTACAGGTGATGGGGTTTTAAGTTCATTAATGTTATCAAAAATAATAATGGAAGAAAAGAAACCTTTATCAGAATTAGCTTCAATTATGAGTGTTTACCCACAAGTACTAGTAAATGTTGAAGTGAAAAATGAAGTGAAAAATAAATTTATGGAAGTTGAAGAAATTAAAAATGAAATAACAAGAATAGAAGAATTAATGGAGGGGTCTGGAAGGGTTTTAATTAGACCATCTGGAACACAACCATTAGTTAGAGTAATGTTAGAGGGTAAAGAGGAAGGTCAAATAAATGAGTTAGCTAATAACTTAGCTAATCTTATTAAAGAAAAATTATCGTAAACTGAAAAGTAAATACTAAATTTTAATTTAGTATTTACTATTAAGCGCCAGAACTTAACAAAGATAGAGTTTTTAGTAGTATTGGGGGTTAAGTTGACGAGGACAGAGTTAATCGATTTTTCGGCGGATGCTCTGCGGTGTGTTTACCATCGTGAAAGTTTTCTTAAATCATAGAAGCGATTTTATGGACAAAGGAAAACTTAAGTAAACTTTTTCATGACCTAACTCTAAAAATATATAAAATTAATATTTTTAGGAGGCACATATATGTGTGGAATAGTTGGATACTTAGGAAAAAGACAAGCGACAGAAGTTTTAATTGATGGTCTGTCAAAATTAGAATATAGAGGGTATGACTCTGCAGGTGTTGCTGTAAACACTGGAAATGAATTAGCAATAAGAAAATTTAAAGGTAGACTTGCAATACTTGCTGAAGATTTACAAAAAAATCCTATTGATGGACATTTAGGTATAGGACATACAAGATGGGCAACTCATGGAGAACCATCAGATGTAAACTCACATCCTCATTTCAATATGGATAGAACTATAGCAGTAGTTCACAATGGTATAATAGAAAACTACCTTGAATTAAGAGCTGAATTAGAAGCTGAAGGTGTTAAATTCTTATCTCAAACAGATACAGAAATAGCAGCTCACATGGTAAGCAAATACTATGAAGGAAATCTTTTAGATGCTGTATATAAAGCAACTGCTAGATTTAGAGGAGCTTATGCACTAGGAGTAGTATGTGCTGATAATGCAAACGAATTAGTTGCAGTAAGAAAAGATAGTCCATTAGTTGTAGGTTTAGGAGAAGATGAAAACATGATAGCATCTGATATACCTGCAATATTAAAATATACAAGAAATGTTTACTTCTTAGAAAATGGTGAATTTGTTCATATATTAGGAGATAAAGTTACTGTTTTAAATGAAAACAAAGAAGTAGTAGAAAAAGAAGTTAGTGAAATAACTTGGGATGTGGAAGCTGCATCAAAAGGTGGATTTGATAGTTTCATGGCAAAAGAAATCTACGAACAACCTAAAGGTGTTGAAGATACATTAATGAGAAGACTAGATGAAAACGGAAGAATAAAATTAGACGATATAAAAATAACTAAAGAAGATTTAGATAGAATAAACAAAGTATATATAGTAGCTTGTGGTACTGCTTATCATGCAGGACTTGTTGGTAAATATGCTATAGAGAAATTCGCTAAAATACCAGTAATAGCTGATATAGCATCAGAGTTTAGATACTCAGATCCATTTGTAGATGAAAATACTTTAATAATAATAGTAAGTCAATCAGGAGAAACTGCTGATACATTAGCTGCTCTTAGAGATGCTAAAGCAAAAGGTGCTAGAGTATTATCAATAACTAACGTTGTTGGATCATCAATAGCAAGAGAATCTGATGATATATTCTACACTTGGGCAGGTCCAGAAATAGCAGTTGCATCAACTAAAGCTTATACAACTCAATTAATGGCATTTTATATGATAGCTTTAAACTTAGCGATGACTAAAGGAAGTATAACTGAAGAAGAATATTTCAAAATGATAGACATCTTAAAAGAAATGCCATCTAAAGTTGAAAAAGTATTAGAATGTGATAAATTTGTAGAAGAAATAGCTGCTGAAATCAAAGATAAAAATGATATATTCTACTTAGGTAGAGGTTTAGATTATGCATTAGCTATGGAAGGTTCTTTAAAAATAAAAGAAATATCTTATATGCATGCTGAAGCATTTGCAGCAGGAGAATTAAAACATGGAACAATTGCTTTAATTGAAGAAGGAACTCCAGTTATAGCAATAGCAACTCAAGAGCAATTATTTGAAAAAATGGTTTCAAATATGCAAGAAGTTAAGGCTAGAGGTGCTAAAGTTATAGCAATAGTTGAAGAGTATAACAAAGAAGTTGAAAAATCAGCTGATAGAGTAATATATATACCAGAAGTTGAAGATATGTTTGCAAGTATAACAAGTGTTGTACCAATGCAATTATTATCTTATCATGTAGCTAAGATGAGAGGGTGCGACATAGACAAACCAAGAAACTTAGCTAAATCAGTTACAGTTGAATAAAATAAGACACTATAGATAATAGAAAAGGTTATATACGATTAGTATATAACCTTTTTTTGCCTTAATAAATTTAAATTAATCGTATAACCTTCATGGTAATGTCAATAATCTAAATAAGATTATTACTCTTTGGGGGGATTTACTATGAAGATAGCAAAGTTTATTACAACTTTTTTACTATTATTTGTTTTAGGAATGTTTATATCATATGCAAATGTAATATATAATAACTGGACTAATGATTTTATAGAAGCATTTGAGCAAACTGATGCAAAATTTAAGTTTTACAATATAAAAATAAATACAGTAGTACCGGATATAAAATCTGAAGAAGAAATTAAACAGATATGTATAGATATTATGAATTGCTTTAATATAAGTGAAAATCAAATAAGCTGGAATATAAAAGGTAATGAAAAAGAAGCCCAAATATATACAAAAGTAAAGGATAATAATTACAGTATAACTTTTACAGCAACCCAAAAAAATAATAAAGAATATTATATAATTATTGACATATTAAACAATAAAGTATATAAAAATATAAGAGATATTTATCAAACTTTAAATAAAGTTCTAAATAGTCATTCAAATGATGTAGAAATTGCAATGTGTATTGTTGGAGAATATACAAAAAATTTACAATTGTATAAATTTAATGATATTTTAAAGAATATATTGTATAATATGAATGCAAAGGAAATAGATAAAATAAGAAATAATAATTATATTTCTGTTACTGCATATAGTAACTTATTAAAAGAAAACGATTTGGAATATTTGGAAAACAAGATCAATTTAAATATAGGAATTAGGTATAGTGAAAATGAAGATAAAACTTTAATCTACATGGCTACACCGATAATAAAATTAGATTATTAAGTTTAGTAAGGAGAGTAAAAAATGGCTAAAATAATAGTAAAAAAGAGTAATCCACTTAAAGGTAGTGTTAGAATAGATGGTGCAAAAAATGCTGTATTACCAATAATAGCAGCAACATTATTAGCAAAAGGAAAATCAGTACTTAGAGAAGTACCAAACTTAAAAGATGTACATGTTATATCTGATTTATTAAGACATTTAGGTGCTGAAGTTGAATATAAAGGAACAACATTAACAGTTGATGCAACTAACTTAACAACATATGATGCACCATATGAATTAGTTAGAAAAATGAGAGCTTCTTTCTTAGTAATGGGACCGTTACTAGCAAGATTTAATCAAACAAAAATATCAATGCCAGGAGGATGTGCTATAGGTACTAGACCAATAGATTTACACCTAAAAGGATTTAAAGCATTAGGTGCAGATGTTATAATGGACCATGGTTTTGTTGAGGCAAAAACTGAAAAATTAGTAGGGAGTAAATTATATTTAGATTTTCCATCAGTTGGAGCAACTGAAAATATAATGATGGCTGCTGTTTTAGCAGAAGGAACTACTATAATAGAAAATGCTGCTGAGGAGCCAGAAATAGTTGATTTAGCAAACTTCTTAAATGAAATGGGTGCTGATGTTAAAGGTGCAGGAACTAATACTATAAGAATAAAAGGTGTTAAAGAATTAACAGCTACAGAACATGATGTAATACCAGATAGGATAGAAGCTGCAACTTTCATGGTAGCTGCTGCTATGACAAAAGGTGATATAACTGTTGAAAATGTTATTTTAGAGCATTTAAAACCTGTAACAGCTAAATTAAGAGAAGCTGGTTGTGAAGTTATAGAAATGGATAACTCAATAAGAGTAATAGGACCGGAAAAATTAAAAGCCATAGATATAAAAACTTTACCACATCCAGGATTCCCTACAGATGTTCAGGCTCAATTTATGGCTATGCTTACTGTATCTAAAGGAACTGGAGTAGTTATAGAAACTGTATTTGAAAATAGATTTATGCATGTTGCTGAATTTAATAGAATGGGAGCTAACATCAAAATCGAAGGTAGAACTGCAATTGTAGAAGGTGTAGATAAATTATATGGTGCTAAAGTTAATGCTACTGACTTAAGAGCAGGGGCAGCTTTAATACTATGCGGACTTATAGCAGAAGGTGAAACTGAAATAGGTGAAATTTATCATATTCAAAGAGGATATGTAGATATTGATAAAAAAATAACAGCTTTAGGCGGTAACATAGAAATAGTAGAATAATAAATAGTAATAAAAAAATAGGTTTTTTCATATATTTAAGAAGTTTAAATCTTAGGAGGGTATATATGAAAAAGCCTTTTATTTTTATATTGTTATTATCTTTTTCAGTAGTTATAGTATCGGTTGTTAGTAGTTTATTACTATATAGTGATATAGATGAAACAAAAGAAAGTGTAAAAAATAAAATAAAAAAAACTCAAGAAATAACCTATGAAAAAATTGATAAAGATGATCCAATAATAAATGTTTATGATGTTGATGAAAATAAGAAAAAAAAAATGAATATGGAAGAATACTTATATGGAGTACTATCAAGTGAAATGCCATCAACATTTGATGAAGAAGCATTAAAAGCTCAAGCAGTTGCAGCTAGAACTTATGTTATATACAAGATAGAAAATAATATTAAATCAGGCCATAAAGGTGCAGATATTTGCACTAATTCATCTCATTGTCAAGCTTATACATCTTATGAAAATTTAAAAAATATTAAGGGGAAAGATTGGATGGATAGTGACTATGTAAAAGTTAAAAAAGCTATAGATGAAACTAAAGGTCAAATTTTAACTTATAATAATAAAGCTATACTTCCCTTATATTTTTCAACTTCTTCAGGAAAAACAGAGAATAGCGAAGATGTTTTTTCAACGAAGTATCCTTATTTAGTATCTGTTGACAGTCCTTATGAAAAACAATCACCTAAATATATAACAACTTATTCTATTGAAAAAAGTAAATTTATAAAATACATAAAAAATTTATATCCACAATTAAGTGTGTCATTATCTCAATTAAACAATCAAGTAAACATCGAAAGTAGAACAGAAGGTGGATGTGTAAAGATTATAAGAATTGGTAATATTAAGCTAAGTGGTATTCAAATAAGAAAAATACTTAATTTAAACTCTGCTAATTTTACTATTGATTATAGTGGAAATGAAATGAAATTTACTATAAAAGGTTATGGTCATGGTGTTGGAATGAGTCAATGGGGTGCACAAGGAATGGCACAAAAGGGATATAAGTATTATGATATATTATTTCATTACTTTAAAGATACAAATATTAAAGATATATATTAACTTACATAAAATGTAAAAATGTTGTATAAATATTAATTTTTGGTTAATAATCTGAATATGTATTAATATATTTGGAGGTACAACATGAAAAAGAAATTATTAGAAAAGGATGCTTTTTATTTATCCTTATTTATATGTATCTGTATCATTGCAGTTGGAGGAATTTGGTTTACTAATAAAAATGTTGATAATTTATTATCAAATAATACTGCAACGAAAAGTGAAGATGAAATACATTTAACAAAAGAAAAGAAAAAGGATGTTGTTCCAACTACTACAGATTCTGAACAAAACTTATCAAAAGCTAGGGAAGCTGAACATAAAAAGATAAACTATCTAGGTAATCAAGTAGTAAGAAGTTATTCAGATAAAGAACCTAGCTATTCAGAAACTTTAGAAGTTTGGGAAATACATAAGGCTATAGATGTGGAAGCAAATGAAAATCAAGAAGTTAAATCACTATCTAATGGTACAGTATTAGATGTATATGATAATGATAAATATGGTATGTCTGTAAAAATTCAATCTAGCGACAATACAGTGTTTGTATATTCTAGCTTAAGTAAAAATATTAATGTGAAAAAAGGTGACAAAGTTACAGATGGTCAATCTATAGGGTATGCAGGAAATACGAGTGATGTAGAATGTTTAAGTGGAGTACATGTTCACTTAGAAGCATATAAAAATAATACAGCTATTAATCCAATGAGTTTATTAGAATAAAGAATAACAGGTTCAATTAAATATGATTGAACCTGTTATATTTTTGTTTTTTTTTTCATATATATAAGTCAAAGATAGAAAGTTAGGGGGGAAGGGAGTGAGAGCCTATATAGAAGAAAGAGCAGTTATTGTAGCAAAATATATACTAGAAAAAAATACAACAGTAAGGCAAACGGCTAAAACCTTTGGTGTAAGTAAAAGTACTATTCATAAGGATGTAACAGAACGATTAGAAGAAATTAATCCTTCTCTTGCTTTAGAAGTTAAGAGAGTTTTAGAAAAAAATAAATTAGAGAGACATCTTAGAGGTGGAATGGCTACAAAATTAAAATATGAAAAAGAAAAAAAAGTGTAGGAATATCCTGCACTTTTTTCTTATAAAAATAAATAATTGTATAAATTAAAAATTGAAATGTATAATAAAAAACTACTATTTTTCTTGACTAATATTATTTTTTTGTATATCTTGTAACATAGAGGTCTTTATGAGAAAAATAAGAAAGTTTAACATATATAAATTATAGAAGGAGTGAAAATATGGCTGGATCAGATATAGGAATAGATTTAGGAACAGCGAATGTATTAGTCTATGTTGATGGAAAGGGAATTGTTTTACAAGAACCATCAGTATTAGCTATTGAAAAAAATACAAAAACAGTTTTAGCAGTTGGACATGAAGCGAGAAAGATGATAGGTAGAACACCTGCTAATATAGTAGTAATCAGACCATTAAAAGATGGGGTTATATCTGATTATGAAGCAACTGAAAAAATGCTTAAATACTTTACTGAAAGAATAGTAGAGAAAAAGGGATTTGGAAGATTAGTTATGCCAAGAATAATGGTATGTGTACCAACTGGTGTAACTGAAGTAGAAAAAAGAGCTGTTGAAGAGGCAACTAGAGAAGCGGGAGCCAGAGAAGTTTATATAATAGAAGAACCAATAGCTGCGGCTATTGGAGCTGGTATGGATATAACTTTACCAAATGGGAATATGGTAATAGATATAGGTGGAGGAACTACTGACATAGCAGTAATATCTCTTGGAGGAGCAGTAGTTAGTGACTCTATAAAAGTAGGTGGAGATAAATTTGACAGTGCCATAGCAGATTATATTAAGAAAAAGCACAACTTACTTATAGGTGAAAGAAGTGCAGAAAAGTTAAAAATAGAAATAGGAACTGCTATAAAAGACGATGAAGAACAATTTATGAATATAAGTGGTAGAAATATGATTAAAGGTCTACCAGAAACTATAAAAATAAGTTCTAGAGAAATAGCTGAAGCATTGGAAGATTGTATAAAGCAAATAGTTGTTACAGCTAGAACTGTATTGGAAAAAACACCACCAGAATTAGCGGCGGATATAAGTACATCTGGAATAGTAATGACAGGTGGAGGTGCCTTATTAAAAAATCTAGGAAAGAGAATAGAGGAAGCTACAGGAATAAATGTAGTAGTAGCTGACGATCCATTATCATGTGTTGCAAAAGGAACTGGATCATCACTGAGTTCATTAGATTTATTAGAAAAAGGTGGAGCATTTAAAAGAAAGAAAAAAATAAATAAATAGAAACCAAAAAGGACAATAATGATATTATATTACTATTGTCCTTTTTAAGATTAGCAAATTTATTAAAAATAAACTATTGAGAATTTAATTAGCTAAGAGTATATTTTAGGTTGATAATAAAATTGATAAAGCAATAGCCTCTGCTAATTCTAATATAAAATGTAATCTAACATTATTAAATGAAAATCTATTATTTTCATCTACTTTATCTACAATACCTACAATTGAATGAGATCCAACTTGCGGGAGTTTTTTACCTACGCCTTTACCAGGAAGAATGGGTCCTTTTCTAATTTGAATATTTCCTATATTATTTATAGAACCTAAACAAGCATCAATAGCTAAAAATTCACTGTTAGGATGTTTTTCTTCTATTTGATCAATAGATTCATATATGTTTAAGGCATGAATAGGATTATCTAGGGTACCGTAAACGGGGTATTTAAAGTCGCTATTTTTTAGCATAGTACCGACTAAAGGACCTAAAGCATCTCCTATAGCACGATCTGTTCCTATACAAATAACAACAGTATTTTCATTAATTATATCTTTTAGTATTAAGCTTAGTATTTCTACAACATTTTCTTTTTTATAATTCACTTTGGCTAAATACATAGGAACTTACCTCCCTTCAAAAATATATGAAATATATAATAAAAAAATACATAACTTTAAAATACATAGAAATGCTTATATAATAATAATATGATAAAAACTTGTTTAGTGATTAAAAAAATATATATTCTTGACACTATATAAAAAAAATGTTATTATATAATTACTGAAAAAAAATATAAATATGTGTAATTATATTACACCTTATCAAGAGAGGCAGAGGGACAGGCCCTGTGAAGCCCAGCAACCACTCCATAAATTATTGGAGACGGTGCTAAATCCTACTAACAAAGATGTTAGAGAGATGAGGTTAGTTAATTAGAATATCAATGTGATAATTAACCTCTTCTGTTAAAGAAGAGGTTTTTTTATTATAAAAAATTATGTTATAAGATAAAAAGGAGGAAATATAATGGCAAGACATTTATTCACATCTGAATCTGTTACAGAAGGGCATCCGGATAAGATGTGTGATCAAATTTCAGATTCAATATTAGATGCATTATTAGAAAAAGATCCACAATCAAGGGTAGCTTGTGAAACAACAACAACTACAGGGTTAGTATTAGTAGCAGGAGAGATATCTACAAAAGCATATGTAGATATACAAAAACTAGTTAGGGATACAGTAAAAGAAATAGGATACACAAGAGCAAAATATGGATTTGACAGTCAAACTTGTGCAGTAATAACAGCAATAGATGAGCAATCATCTGATATAGCAATGGGTGTAGATGAAGCTTTAGAAAGTAGATCAGGAGAACAAACAGAGGAAGAAATAGAAGCTATAGGAGCAGGAGACCAAGGTATAATGTTTGGATTTGCTTGTAATGAAACTCCAGAATTAATGCCATTACCTATATCACTATCTCATAAATTAGCTAGAAGATTAACTGAAATAAGAAAATCAAACTTAGTTGATTATTTAAGACCAGATGGTAAAACTCAAGTAACAGTTGAATATGATGGAAATAAACCTGTAAGAGTACATACTATACTTATATCAACTCAACATAGTGAACATGTAGATAATGACACTATAAGAAAAGATTTAATAGAATTAGTTATAAAAGAAGTTATACCAGCTGAATTACTAGATGAAGAAACTAAGATATACATAAATCCAACAGGAAGATTTGTTATAGGTGGACCACAAGGTGATACTGGATTAACAGGAAGAAAAATAATAATAGATACTTATGGTGGATATGCTAGACATGGTGGTGGAGCATTCTCAGGAAAAGATCCAACAAAAGTTGATAGATCAGCAGCTTATGCAGCAAGATATGTTGCTAAAAATATAGTAGCAGCTGGACTTGCAGATAAATGTGAAATAGAATTAGCTTATGCTATAGGTGTTGCAAGACCATTATCTATATTTGTAGATACTTTTGGAACAGGAAAAATATCTGATGAAGAATTAGTTAACTTAATTAATAAAAACTTTGATTTAAGACCAGGAGCTATTATAAGGGATTTAGATTTAAGAAGACCAATATATAAACAAACTGCTGCTTATGGTCACTTTGGAAGAACTGATTTGGATTTACCATGGGAAAGAACTGACAAAGCTGAAACATTAAAAGCACAAGCATCAGTAAAATAATTATATTAATATATGATAAAGAGTTGTATTTTTACGACTCTTTATTTTTTTTGAATTAAATGATAACATAAAAATATATTTATATAGTTATAATTATAATTATAATAATGAGTTAATAAATGATTTTAGGAGAATAAAAATGGAAAAATTAGAAGGAATGGTTAGTGATATAGTTTTTAAAAATGAAGAAAATGGTTATACTATTGCTTATTTAGCTAATGAAAATGATGAAATTACTATTGTAGGATGCATGCCTACCTTATCTGTAGGAGAGAGTATAGAAGTTGAAGGTAAATGGGTTAATCATAAAACTTATGGTTCTCAATTTGAAGTAAATAGTTTTATGCCTATAACACCATCATCTTTAGAAGGTATTTATGTTTATTTATCATCGGGAATGATACATGGCATAGGTGAAAAAATGGCAAAAAGAATCGTAGATAAATTTGGTGTTGATACTTTAGATATTATTCAAAATACTCCAGAAAGACTTACTGAAGTAGAAGGAATAGGTATGAAAAAAGTAAAACAAATACAAGAAAGCTATGAAGAAAATAGAGAGTTGAGAAATATAATTATACAACTATCTCCTTATGGAATAACTCCTAATTATTGTTTAAGAATATATAAAAAATACAAAGAAAAAGCCATAGATATAATAAATAAAAATCCTTATAGATTAGCTGAAGATGTTAGAGGTATTGGGTTTAAAATAGCTGATGAAATAGCTAGTAAAATAGGCATAGATAAATATTCTCCAGAGAGAATTATGCAAGGAATAATATATACTTTAAATCAAAGTCTAGCTAGTGGGCATACATATTTACCAAAACAAATTTTGATAGAGCAATCTGTAAAAATTTTAGGTGTAGAACCTAAATTTGTGGAAAATGGAATAATGGATTTGGCATATAATCAAAAAGTTCATCTAGAAAATAAAGATGGTCAAATTTTAGTTTATTTAATGATGTATTATATTTGTGAAAATGGCGTATGTAAAGAAATAATAAAATTATCACAACATGATATTAAAGATTTACATATAAATATAGATGAAGAAATAAAAATTGTAGAAAAAGAAGACAATATAAGTTTAGCTAAAAATCAAATTGAAGCTGTAAAAGAAGCTATAAATAATGGTGTTACCATAATTACAGGTGGGCCAGGTACTGGAAAAACAACAACTATAAATACCATAATAAAAATATTTGAAAATAATGATCAAAAAGTTGTACTTTGTGCACCAACAGGTAGAGCAGCAAAAAGAATGAGTGAAACTTCTAATAAAGAGGCAAAAACTATTCATAGATTGTTGGAAATGGGATTTGGAAGCGATAGTGAAGAATTAGTTTTCTTCAAAGATGAAGAAGATCCTATAGATGCAGATGTAATAATATTAGATGAGGCATCTATGGTTGATATTATATTAATGTATAATCTACTTAAAGCAGTTAAATTAGGGACAAGAGTACTTTTAGTTGGAGATAGTGATCAGTTACCGTCAGTAGGTGCAGGAAATGTTTTAAAAGATATAATTGATTCAAAAGTAATAAAAACTGTAAGGTTAAATGAGATATTTAGACAAGCTAGAGAAAGTATGATAGTAGTTAATGCTCATAAAATCAATAATGGTGAGCCTTTATTTTTAAATGTAAAAAATAAAGACTTCTTTTTCTTAAGAAAAAATACGAATGAAGAAATTTTGAATGAAATTGTAGGTCTTGTTAGTGAGAGACTGCCTAATTTTTATAAATTTGATAAATTAAAAGATATACAAGTATTAACTTCTATGAGAAAAGGCGATTTGGGAGTTAATAATTTGAATATAGAATTACAGAAATATCTTAATCCACCTAATAAATATAAACAAGAAGAAGAGTTTGCTAAGAGAATATTTAGAGTTGGTGACAAAGTAATGCAAATTAGAAATAATTATACAAGAAAATGGGAAACTGAAGATAAAAGTGAAAGCGGAGAAGGTATATATAATGGGGATATTGGATATATATTTCATATAGATAAAGATAAGAAGACTGTTTATGTATTATTTGACAAGATAAAACTATCTGCTTATAAATATGATGAGTTAGATGAACTTGACCATAGTTTTTGTACTACAATTCATAAAAGTCAAGGAAGTGAATTCCCTGTAGTAGTTATTCCTATAGTTTGGGCACCACCAATGTTACTTAGTAGAAATTTACTTTATACAGCTGTAACTAGAGCAAAAAAACTAGTTGTATTAGTTGGTGATGTAAGATATCTAGAACAGATGATTAAAAACAATAGAATAAATGACAGATACTCTAATTTATCATATAAATTAAATAAATTTATAAAAGAAGGGTTGTTAATTAAGTAATAATGAAATATTTATCAAAGTTGATTCCAAATAATATAAAAGAAATAATTAAATTATTAATAAATTATATTTATCCAAGAAATATAACTTGTATAATTTGTGATAATCCAATAAAATTAAGCAATTCTTATTCTCTTTGTAAAGATTGCTATAATAATTTACATTTTATTTTAGATGGATGTAATAAATGTGGAAAACCCATATTAAATTTTAATTTTGAAAGAGAAAGTTTAATAACGTGTAACTATTGTTATAACAAAACTTTTTACTTTGATAAAGTGATTTCGTGTATTGCATATGATGAAATAAGTAAAAAATTAATTTTAGATTATAAATATAAAAATAAAATTTACCTATGTAGATATATAGTTAATCTAATGAAAGAAAAATTTATATTGGAAAATATTAAAGCAGATTACATTCTATATGTTCCACTACATAAAAAAAGACTTAAAAAAAGAGGATTTAATCAATCAGAAAGAATTGCAAGTAGATTAAGCGAAGTAGTTGATATACCAGTATTAGACTGTATTGAAAGAGTTAAAAATACTAAAAGATTATACAATATGAATAAAATTAATAGAGAAAAAGAATTAAAAAATGGTTTTAGTATAAAAGAAAATATTAATCTAATTAAAAATAAAAGTATAATCTTAATTGATGATATTTTTACAACAGGCTCAACTGTAAATGAAATTTCCAAGATATTAAAAATTAACGGTGTAAATCATATTTGCGTATTCACACTATTGACAACTTATGTAGATACTTATGCTAAAGAATAAAATTCTATTGACAGAATTGCTTTAAAACGGTAAAATATTAATATGTTTCAGGTCTGTGGTTGAAAGTCCAAGCCAGACGCAGGCGAAAGGATCCACGTAAGTTAACTCTAAAAATGGGGTTAATGATCATGGTGCGTCTTAGATGTAAGACCTACCGATATTAAAATCGAGATGGTTAGTAGTGCGGCAAACCCAAGCGAAAGCTGCAGTAGGCGAGTGTGGGGTCAAAGACCAGGTCAGCTGAAACAATAAAGTACCGATTAGGTGCTTTTTTTTTATAAAAAAATAGAAATAATTCAAAAAAACATTTATAGATATTAATAAAATTGCATAATATATATCTATATTAAATAAAACTTATCATCATCTATAGTATTAAAAAATAATATCTATATTAAATCTATTAAATAATTAACAATCCCTAGGTATTATATGTGGATAAACAATAATCGTCAAAATTCAACAATATACACAAATCACAAAGTTATCAACAAAGTTATCAACATTGTCCACAGAGGTTGTTGATTAATAATCCACATTATTATAAATATAAATAAAATAGTACATAAAACTATTTTTTACGACTAAATATAAAAAAAATAAAAAGTTAACAATAAAAAAAGGAAAAGGATAATTAATATAGAATATATTATTCAAAACATAAATACTTAATACATAAAGGTAAAGTATAAAATAATATCAATAGTGCTTTACATAAGTGAAGGGAGATGTTTTTATGAAAATAATAATATCAGGAAAAAAATTAGAACTTACAGAAGGAATAAAAACTGCAATAGAAGATAAGTTAGGTAAGTTAGAACGTTATCTTAATCCAGAAACTGAAGTAAAAGTAACTGTAAGTGCAAAAAAAGCAACTCAAAAAATAGAAGTAACAATAATCCCTATAAGTGGACCGATTATTAGAGCAGAAGATAGTGAAGAAAATCTATATGCTGCAATTGATGTTGTTTATGATAAACTTAAAAAGCAAATAAGAAGATATAAAAACAAATTACAAGATAGACATCAATCTAAAGATGAAAGCATTAGATTCCAAATGGATGGTGGAATAGAAGAAGATGATGAAAATTTAGATATAGTAATAGAAAGACGTAAAAAATTTGATATGAAACCAATGAGTCCGGAAGAAGCAGTATTACAAATGGAATTAATAGAGCATGGATTCTACATGTTTAGAAATATAGATAGCGATGAAATATCTATAGTTTATAAACGTGAAGATGGTGGATATGGATTAATAGAACATGAATAAATTTATTTAAATTAAGTAGATTCAGGCTATCGATAATTTTTATCGGTAGCTTTTTAATATGTTAAAAATATATTGAATTATTAAAGAATGAAGAAGATTAAATAAAAATTGTATAGTAGTAAAAACTATATAATAATGTATGATTATATGTGATAAAGTTAATATTTAATATTAAATCATGTATTTTTATGTTAAAATGTATAATAGTATAATAATACAATGAGGAGAGATGCATAGAATGGGTTTTTTAGATAGTTTATTTAACATGGCAGATAAAAAAGAGTTAAAAAATTTTGCTAAAATGGCTGAAAAAATAAATACGCTGGAACCAAAGTTCGAGTCTATGAGAGATAAAGAACTTAAAAATATGACAAGTGAATTTAAAGAAAGGTTAGCAAATGGTGAAACATTAGATGATATATTACCAGAAGCATTTGCAGTTGTAAGGGAAGCTTCTAAGAGGGTTTTAGGCCTTAGACAATATGATGTACAGTTTATAGGCGGTATGGTACTACATCAAGGTAGAATAGCGGAAATGAAAACTGGTGAAGGTAAAACGTTAGTTGCGGCTGCTCCAGTTTACTTAAATGCCCTTGAAGGTAAAGGTGTACATGTTGTTACAGTAAATGATTACTTAGCAAAACGTGATAAAGAAGAGATGGGTAAAGTTTATGAATTTTTAGGATTAACAGTAGGGGTTATAGTTCATGGACAAACACCAGAAGTAAGAAGAGCACAATATAATTGTGATATTACATACGGAACAAACAATGAATATGGATTTGATTACTTAAAAGATAACATGGTAATTCATAAAGAACAAAAAGTTCAAAGAGAATTAAATTATGCTATAGTGGATGAGGTTGACTCTATATTAATAGATGAAGCTAGAACACCTCTTATAATTTCAGGACCTGGGGATAAATCTACACATTTATATACAGATGCAAATACATTCGTATTAACTTTAAAAGCTCCAAGTAAGACTGAACAAGAAAAAACAAAAGAAGAAAAAGAAGCACATTTCTCAGACGGAGATTATGATATAGATGAAAAACAAAAATCTGCATCATTAACAGAATCAGGAATTAAAAAAGCAGAAGTTTACTTTAATGTTGATAATATAACTGATATAGAGCATACAGAATTATATCACCATATAAATCAAGCATTAAAAGCTCACGCTATAATGAAGAAAGATGTTGATTATGTAGTTAAAGATGGAGAGATAATTATAGTGGATGAATTTACTGGACGTTTAATGTTTGGTAGAAGATATTCAGAAGGTTTACATCAAGCTATAGAAGCAAAAGAAGGATTACATGTACAAAGAGAATCAAAAACTCTTGCAACTATAACATTCCAAAATTACTTTAGAATGTATAAAAAACTTTCTGGTATGACTGGTACTGCAAAAACTGAAGAAGAAGAATTTAAATCAATATATAAAATGGACGTTGTTGTAGTTCCTACAAATAAACCAGTTCAAAGAGAAGATTTACCAGATGTAGTTTATAAAAATGAAAATGGAAAATTTAATGCAGTTGCAGAGGATATACTTGAAAGACATAAAAAACAACAACCAGTACTAGTTGGTACAGTATCAATAGATAAATCAGAAAAACTTTCTCAAATACTAAAGAGAAAAGGTATAAAACATGAAGTATTAAATGCTAAAAATCACGAAAAAGAAGCAGAGATAGTTGCTCAAGCAGGTAGACTTGGTGCAGTTACTATAGCTACAAATATGGCTGGTCGTGGTACTGACATAATGCTTGGAGGAAATCCTCTATTCTTAACTAAAAAAGAATTAAAAAGACAAGGATTTACTGAATCAGCTATAAAAAGAGTTGATACTCATATAGAAGAAATAGAATTGGAACAAGATGAAGAATTAGCAAAAGCTAAACATACTTTTGATAATTTATATGAAAAATATAAAGAAGAAGCTAAAAAAGAACAAGAAGCAGTTAGAGCTGCTGGTGGTTTAGCTATAATCGGTACAGAAAGACATGAGTCTAGAAGAATAGATAATCAGTTAAGAGGACGTTCTGGACGTCAAGGTGACCCAGGAAGCTCAAGATTCTACATTGGATTAGATGACGAATTAATGAGATTATTCGGAAGTGAAAGAATCCAAGGTGTAGTTGAGAAAATTGGTTTAGAGGAAGATATGCCAGTTGAACATAGAATGTTAACTAAATCAATAGAAAATGCTCAAAAGAAAGTTGAAGGAAGAAACTTTGGTATAAGAAAACACGTACTTCAATATGACGATGTTATGAATAAACAAAGACAAGTTATATATGATGAAAGAGGAAGAGTGTTAGAAGGCGAAGATATAAATGAGCAAATTCAAAGTATGATAAAAGATATCATAAGTGATGCAGTTGCTGCTTATGTTGGAGATAATGGTGTTGAGTTAGAAAACTTAAAATCATACTTGTATGGATTATTTATGCCAAAAGAAAGCTTAGAAGGTGAAGAATTAAAAGAATTAAAATCACAAGAATTAAGCAATAAAATATATGAAACGGCTCATGATATATACAGAGAAAAAGAAGAAATAATAGGCTCTGATAGAATGAGAGAAGTTGAAAGAATAATACTTCTTCAATGTGTTGATAATCACTGGATAGACCACATAGATGCTATGGACCAATTACGTCAAGGGATAGGTCTTCGTGCTCTAGGACAACAAGATCCAGTTATCGCATACAAAATGGAAGGATTCGATATGTTTGATGATATGATTAAACATATTCAAGAAGATACAGTAAGATATTTATTTAATATAACTATTGAACAACAGCCAAAGGAAAGAAAATCAGTAGTAGATGTAGATACATTAGCATCACCAAGTGATTTAGCTGATAACTCTCCAGTAGTAAAAGAAAGAACTGTAGGCAGAAACGAACCTTGTCCATGTGGAAGTGGTAAGAAATTCAAACATTGTTGCGGAAAATAGTTTGGAGGATTTAAATGTTAAATGAACAAGAATACAGACAACAAATACAAGTTATGTCTGTAAATTTAGAGGATTTGAGGGTTTCTCTTTGACTTAGTTAAGTTAAATGAAGAATTAGAATATTTAGAAAGACAAATTGAAGACCCAGAGTTTTGGAATGATAATGAAAAAGCTCAAAAAGTATTGCAAAAAAATAAATCTATAAAAGATACTATAGAAGAATATGAGATGTTAAAAAATGATTTAGAGGAAATAGAGTTATTACTTGAAATGGCCATAGAAGAAGATGATGATTCTCTTGAAAAAGATATAGAATTATCTATTGAAAAAATGCAATATAATCTAGATAAAGTAAGAATAAAAACTTTATTAGGTGGCGAATATGATAAAAATAACGCTATACTTTCAATTAATGCAGGAACAGGAGGATTAGATGCACAAGATTGTGCACAAATCCTTCTGAGAATGTATACTAGATGGGCAAATAATAAAGGATATAAAGTAAAAACTTTAGATTACTTACCTGATACTGAGGCTGGAATAAAGAGTGTTACCTTGTCTATTGAGGGGTTAAATGCTTATGGTTACTTAAAAAGCGAAAAAGGAGTTCATAGGATTGTAAGAATATCTCCTTATGATACATCAGGGAAAAGACATACTTCATTTGTTTCAGTAGATATTATACCAGAACTAGATGATGATATTGATGTACAAATAAATCCATCAGATTTAAAAATAGACACATATAGAGCTTCTGGAGCTGGAGGTCAGCATGTAAATACAACAGATTCTGCTGTTAGAATAACTCATATACCTACAGGAGTAACTGTTCAGTGTCAAAATGAAAGATCTCAATTAATGAATAGAGAGACAGCTATGAAAATGCTAAAAGGAAAGCTAATTCATTTAAAAGAGTTAGAACAAAAAGAAAGAATAGAAGATATACAAGGTAAATATTCTCAAATTACTTGGGGTAGCCAAATTAGATCCTATGTTTTTCAACCTTATAAATTAGTAAAAGATCACAGAACAAATTGTGAAGTAGGAAATGTAGATAGTGTGTTAGACGGAAATATAGATTTATTTATAAATGAGTATTTAAAAATGAACAAAATTAATAAATAATAAAAACATAGGGCTTAAGAATTTTATTCTTGAGCCTTATTTTTAGAAAGAAGGTTCAAATTGAATATTAATGAAATTTTAAAAGGTGAATTTAATCTAAAAAATGAGCAAATTGAAAATGTTATAAAGTTAATAGATGAGGGAAATACTATACCATTCATTGCTAGATATAGAAAAGAAATGACTGGTGAAATGAGTGATATAATTTTAAGACAATTCAATGATAGATTAAATTATTTAAGAAATTTGCAATCTAGAAAAGAAGATGTTCAAAGAATAATAGGTGAACAGGGGAAATTAACAGATGAAATAATTAAAAATTTAGCTAAAGCCAATACACTTCAAGAAGTTGAAGATATTTATGCTCCTTATAAACAAAAGAAAAGAACAAGAGCCACTATAGCTAAAGAAAAAGGTTTAGAAAACTTAGCTTTATTAATTTTAGATAAAAATATTTATGATATAAATAAAGAAGCAGAACAATTTATAAATGAAGAAAAAAATATTTTATCAGTAGAAGATGCCCTTAAAGGAGCTAACGATATAATTGCTGAGATAATTTCGGATAATGCTCAAATTAGAAAATATATAAGAGAAAATGCTTTAAAATATGGTGTTATAGTAACTAAAAATGCTAAAGATGAAAAATCTGTTTATGACATGTATTATGATTTTAGTGAAAGAGTAAGTAATATGGCTTCACACAGAGTTCTTGCTATAAACAGAGGAGAAAAAGAAGAATTTTTAAAAGTTAAGTTAGAAATAGATAATGATAGAATGTTAAAATACATAGAAAATCAATATATAAATAAGGATAACTTTAAAAACAAAGATATATTAGTTGCAGCCATAGAAGATGCCTATAAAAGACTTATTTTCCCTGCGATAGAAAGAGAAGTTAGAAATCATCTAACTGAATTAGCACAAGAAAGAGCAATTAATGTATTTGGTGAAAATATAAAAAATCTACTTTTACAGCCACCACTAAAAGGAAAAGTAGTAATGGGATTTGACCCAGGATATGTTAATGGATGTAAAATAGCAGTTGTAGATGCAAGTGGTAAATTTTTAGATGAAGCGATAGTATATCCACATAAACCACAAAGTAAAACTGAACAAGCTAAAAAGATTTTAAAGAAATTAATAGAAACTTATAAAATAGATGTTATAGCAATTGGTAATGGAACTGCATCTAGGGAATCAGAAACTTTAATTTCTGAATTAATAAAAGAGTTAGGTGTAAATACTCAATATATTATTGTTAATGAAGCAGGAGCATCAATTTATTCAGCATCAGAATTGGCAGCAGAAGAGCATCCAGATATAAATGTATCTATTAGAGGTGCAATTTCCATAGGAAGAAGACTTCAAGATCCTTTGGCAGAACTTGTAAAAATAGATCCAGAAAGTATAGGTGTTGGTCAATATCAACATGATTTAAATAAAAAAAGATTAAAAGAAGTTTTAGATGGTGTAGTTGAAGACTCTGTAAATAAAGTAGGACTTGATTTAAATACAGCATCTCATTCACTACTTGAACATATAGCAGGAGTGAGTAAAACTGTAGCTAAAAATATAATTGTTTACAGAGAAGAAAATGGACCATTTAAATCTAGAAATGAACTTAAAAAAGTAAAAAGATTAGGACCTTCAGCATTTGTACAATGTGCTGGATTTATGAGAATAGAAAATGGGAAAAATCCACTTGATAATACGGGAGTTCATCCAGAAAGTTATGATATTTGCAAAAAAATGTTAGAAATTTTGGGGTATTCTTTAGATGATGTAAAAAACAAAAATATATCTGATATAGATGAAAGAATAGAAAATATAGGTTTAAAAAATCTAAGTGAAAAACTTAATGTAGGTGAAGTCACTTTAAAAGATATAATATTAGAAATTAAAAAACCGGGAAGAGATCCTAGAGAAGAAGATGGAATGAAACCTATACTTAGAACAGATGTATTAAAAATAGAAGACATAAAAGAAGGCATGACATTAAAAGGAACGGTAAGAAATGTTGTAGATTTTGGAGTATTTGTTGATATAGGAATAAAAAATGATGGATTAGTTCATAAATCACAAATTAGTAATAAGTTTGTAAAAGATCCTATGGAAATTTGCTCAGTAGGGGATATAATAGATGTTAAAGTAATTGGAATAGATTTAGAAAAACAAAGAGTTTCTTTATCTATGAAAATTTAATAATGGAGGGGAATCAGTGATATTCATAAAAAATGGTACAGTAAATACAGTTACAAAAGGAATAATAAATAGCAATATTCTTATAGAAAATAAAAAAATAATTGAAATAGGTAATGAAATTGTAGCTCCTTTAGATGCAACAGTAATTGATGCAAAGGGATGTTTAGTACTTCCTGGTTTTATAGATGCTCATACACATTTAGGTCTTTGGGAAGATGGAATGGGAGCAGAAGGAGCTGATGGTAATGAACAAACAGATCCTGTAACTCCTCATTTAAATCCTATTGATGGAATAAATCCAATGGATAGAAATTTTACAGAAGCAGTTGAAGGTGGAATTACATCAGTTTGTACAACACCAGGAAGTGCTAATGTTATGGGGGGACAATGTATAGCCATAAAAACTTTTGGTAAACGTATAGATAAAATGATAATAAAAAATCCAGTAGCGGCTAAAATAGCTTTTGGAGAAAATCCTAAAGGTGTTTATGGAAATGATGATAAAACACCACAAACAAGGATGGCAATAGCTGCATTAATTAGAGAAAATTTAAAGAAGGCTAAAGAATATTTAGATCAAATTGAAAAAAGTGAATTTGAAGAAGATGGTGAAAATAAGCCAGAGTATGATATTAAATATGAAAGCTTAATACCTGTATTAAAAAGAGAAATACCTTTAAAAGCACATGCACATAGGGCAGATGATATGTTTACAGCAATAAGAATAGCAAAAGAATTTAATTTAAAATTAACATTAGATCACTGCACAGAAGGGCATTTAGTTGTTGATGAATTAATTGATGAAGGATATCCAATGATAGTTGGACCATCAATGACTGAAAGATCAAAAATTGAACTTCGAAACTTAACTTTTGAAACAGCAGGCATATTATCAAATTCTGGATCAGATATTTGTTTAATGACAGACCATCCAGTTATACCTATTCAATATTTACCTATATGTGCTGGTATAGCAATTAAATATGGCATGAAACAAGAAAAAGCATTGGAAGCAATAACAATAAATCCGGCCAAAGTATTAGGAATTGAAGATAGAGTTGGGTCAATTGAAGTTGGAAAAGATGCGGATATAGTAATATGGGATAATAATCCTTTTGAAATAAATAGTCATGTATTATATACAATAATAGATGGAAAAATAGTATATAAAAATAAAAATTTAATATAAATATATAGCTTTATTTTGTTAAAATAAAGACTATATTGACATAATATATTAACTGAATTATTATGTATATTGTAAAGAGAAATTAAAAAAACAGAAGATCTTCGGGGCAGGGTGAGATTCCCTACCGGCGGTTATAGCCCGCGAGCTACTAAATGTAGCATGATTTGGTGAGATTCCAAAGCCGACAGTATAGTCTGGATGAGAGAAGAGAATTATGATATATAGCATAATCCGTTTTGAATATTCATAAAACTCGAAGGTTGAAGTCTTCGAGTTTTTTTAATTTCCCAATGAAAATATTTAAAATTTGGAGGTTATATTATGCAAAATACAGTTAGAAAACCAAAATTATTATCTACTAAAACTATAGCAAAGGTGGGTATATTATCAGCAATAGCTTATGTACTTATGTTTATATCAGTACCATTACCAATATTTCCGTCATTTTTAAAAATAGACTTATCTGATATACCAGCAATATTTGGTGGGATGTCATTAGGACCTATGGCAGGATTAGCTATAGTTATAATTAAAAACTTTCTTCAAGGAATTACAGCAACTACAACTGGTGGAGTTGGAGAATTTGCAAATATAGTAATTGGTGGTTCTTATGTATTGATTATATGTTTCTTTTATAAAAAATTAAAGAACACTAATGGTGTGATAATTGGCGGATTATTAGGTATTGTAACCATGACGATTATGGGGTGTATAATGAATTATTATATTATGATGCCTTTATATGCAACAGTTTATGGTATGCCTTTAGATGCAATAATTCAAATGGGAACAGTATTAAATCCAAAAGTGACAGACTTATTTACATTTGTAATATGGATGATAGCACCATTTAATATATTAAAAGCATTGATAATGACAATAGTGACATTACCACTATTTAAAAAGGTGGAAAAAGTACTAACTAAATAATATTTAGTTATATATAATAAATTTTATATGAATAAAAAAGAGAGCTTTTAAGCTCTCTTTTTTATTCATAATCACTAAAACTTTCACCGAAGAAAGCTTTGTCCAAACCTGATTGTTGTATTTCAGGACTTACAAATATGGAACCTATTTTATCTGATATCCAAAATACTATATAAGTTACAATTATAGAATAAACAATAACTAATACACTTCCCATTAACTGAATTAGAAATTGATCTATACCAGGTGTAATTCTATTTACGATAGGATTTGCAAATATACCTATACAAAGGGTACCTATAAATCCACCCATACCATGAACACCCCAAACATCTAAGGCATCATCAAGTCGTTTCCATTTATGTTCAAATTCAACACAATAGAAACAAACAAGTCCAGCGATAGCACCGATAACAAAAGCGCTAATTGGAGTTATATACCCTGATGCAGGAGTAACTGTTGCTAATCCTGCCACAGTGCCTACTATTAACTCTAAAAATGAAAAAGTTTTATTTTTGATATAATATAAGATAGTCCAAACAATCATACTTGAAGAAGCAGCCATAGCTGTATTTGTAAAAACTATAGCAGCTGTTTCAGCAGCAGCTAGAGATCCACCTGCATTAAATCCAAACCAACCAAAAAGTAAAATAGCAGCTCCGATAACAACAAATCCTAAATGGAAAGGACCTTTTTCATTTGGATAAGCCCTCCTTCCTAAATATGCTAATCCACCTAAACAACCAAAACCAGATGTTATATGAATTACAGTACCACCAGCATAGTCAACAAATCCTAACTTAGCAAGGAATCCACCACCCCAGACCCAATGTGCCACAGGGAAATAAACTAGTATCATCCATAAAATAACTATTTTAATCCATCCCATCATGTTAAGTCTATTAGCATAAGCACCAGTCATTAAAGGTGCTGTTATAATAGCAAACATTAACTGATACATAAAAAACATTATAAATGGTATATCAGGACCATATTTGAGATTTGTGAAAAAAGTTATATCATTAAATAAAAAATAGTCTAATGGATTGCCTATAACACCTCCAATATCAGTACCAAAAACTAAACTAAATCCACAAAATATCCAAAGTATTGTAACAATACCTAATGATATAAAAGATTGATACATAATAGTTAAAGAATTTTTTCTTTCAACTAATCCACCATAAAAAATTGCCAGTCCAGGAGTCATAATTAAAACTAGGACTGTAGACACAATCATAAATGCAACGTCACCATGAATAATCATTTTGTATCTCCTTCCAGTTTATATTACATAGTTTTGCATATTTTTATAAAATTTATGTAAATATTAATAGAATTTAATGATATGTATGGAAAGTCTTTATTATAAATGAAGGTTATTATATAATAATATCTAGTTGCGTAATGAAGAAATGACTAAAAAATATATTGAATTGACAATAATAATAAGTAAGATAAAAATCAAAGAAACATAAATAAAGGATTTTAATGGTGATATAAAATGAAAAAAATTTATTTAGATAAAGAAGAGAAAACAAGAGAAATAGGTGAAAAGCTTGGTAAATTACTTTTTCCTGGAAGTGTAATTTGTTTAATAGGAGATTTAGGTGCGGGAAAAACTACGATGACACAAAGTTTAGCTAGATCTTTAGATGTAGATGATTATATTACAAGTCCAACATTTACCATAGTAAATGAATATGAAGGTCGTATGCCTCTATATCATTTTGATGTTTATAGAATCGGATGTAGTGAAGAAATGTATGATATCGGATTTGATGAATATATAGATTCACAAGGTGTTTGTATAATAGAATGGGCAAATATCATAGAAGATATTTTACCAGAGGAATATCTAAAAATAGAACTATTATACAAAGAAACTGGAAGAGAAATGATTTTAACACCATTTGGACAAAAATACGAAGAAATAGTTGAGGAGTTGACTAAATAATGAAGATATTAGGAATAGATACTTCTACAATGGCTGCCAATGTGGCAGTTTTAGAAGATGATAAATTAATTTGTGAATATACTATAAATACTAAAAAAACTCATTCTCAAAAATTAATGCCTATGATAGAAAATATGTTAAAGCTTAGTGATTTAGATATTAAGGAAATAGATGCAATAGCTATATGCGTAGGACCAGGTTCTTTTACAGGACTTAGAATAGGTATGGCAACTGCAAAAGCTATGGCTCATGTGAATAATATACCTCTTATAGGAGTTAATTCCCTTGAGATATTAGGAGCAAATATGGACTTATGCAATAGAAATATATGCTCTATATTAGATGCACAAAGAAATCAAGTTTATATGAATAAATACATATTAAAAGACTATAAAATTACAGAGTTAGAGGAAATTAGTATTAAAGCTATAGATGAGTTATTAGAAGAAATATCATCTAGTAATGAAGATTGGGTATTAGTTGGAGAAGCTGTTTACAAATATAAAGAAAAAATAGAAGAAATTTCAAATATTACAATACCATCACCAGCCAATAATATAACAAAAGCAAGTACCTTATGTTTCGTTGCGAGAGATAAGATGTTAGCAAATGATCAAGTTTATAATTGTTACAATATAAACCCAATGTATATTAGAAAATCTCAAGCTGAAGAACAATATGAAGAAAAGCAAAAGAGGTTAAAAGATGGAAAATAATCTGATAATAAGACATATGACTAAAGATGATGTTGATGCAGTTTATAAAGTTGAAGAAAATTGTTTTACTGATCCTTGGTCAAAAGATTCAATTAGAAAAGAATTAAAAAATGATTTAGCTAGATATTTAGTGGCAGAAATTGATAATCAAATTGTTGGTTATGTAGGTGTTTGGTTTGTAGTAGATGAAGGTCATATTACAAATGTAGCTGTACATAGTGATTACAGGGAAAGAAAAATAGGAGATAAACTTGTAGATGAAATGGTTAAATTATGCAAGGAAAATAATTTAGTAGCCATGACTTTAGAAGTTAGAACTTCAAATACAGTAGCACAAAATTTATACAGAAAATATGGATTTAAAATGGCTGGTATCAGAAAAGAATATTATAGCGATAATAAAGAAGATGCCATCATAATGTGGAACCAGTTAAAAGAGGTGTAAATAAATGAAAGATATAATAACATTATCTATGGAAAGTAGTTGTGATGAAACAGCAGTTGCCATTCTTAGAAACGGTAGAGAAGTATTGGCAAATGTGGTATCGACTCAAATAGAATTACATAAAAAATTTGGAGGAGTAGTGCCAGAAGTTGCTTCTAGAAAACATATAGAAAATATTGATGCAGTATTCCAAGAAGCTATAGATGAAGCAAATATAAAATTAGAAGATATAGATCATATATCTGTTACATATGGTCCAGGACTTGTGGGAGCTTTACTTGTGGGACTTTCTTATGCAAAAGCATTGGCGTTTTCATTAAACAAGCCACTTGTTGGTGTTAATCATATGCAAGGGCATATTTGTGCGAATTATATTGAGCATAAAGATTTAAAACCACCTTTTATAACATTAGTTGTATCAGGAGGTCATACTCACTTAGTAGAAGTAAAAAATTATAATAGTTATGAAATTTTAGGAAGAACAAGAGATGATGCATCTGGAGAAGCTTTTGATAAAATAGCAAGAGCTATGGGGCTTGGATATCCTGGTGGACCAATAATAGACAAGCTTGCCAAAATAGGAGATAAAAATGCTATTGATTTTCCAAGAGCTTATATAGATGATTCTTATGATTTTAGTTTCAGTGGATTAAAATCAGCAGTGCTTAACTATTTGAATGGACAAAAAATGAAAAATAAAGAAATAGTAGTAGAAGATGTGGCAGCATCATTCCAAGAGGCTGTTGTTGAAGTTCTTGCTACAAAAGCTGTAAAAGCAGCTTTAGAAAAAAATTATAAAACTATAGCATTATCTGGAGGGGTTGCAGCTAACTCAGCACTTAGAGAAAAAATAAGTGAAATGGCAAAAGAACATAATATAGAAATTAAATACCCATCTTTATCATTATGTACAGATAATGCAGCGATGATAGGATGTGCAGGATATTATAATTTTATAAATGGTAAAAGAGATGATATGTCTCTAAATGCAGTACCAAACTTAAAAATAGATGTAATATAAGTAGGAGGACATTTTTAGTATGAGTATTCAAAGATACGAAGGAAATGGAAGAATGAGTAAAGCAGTTGTATTTAATAATACAATTTACTTATGTGGTCAAACTTGTGGAGAAGGAGATATAAAAGAGCAAACAGCCGGTGTCTTAGCAAAAATTGAAGATTTATTAAATCAATATGGTTCAGATAAAGAGCATATATTATCTATAACTGTATATGTAAAAGATATGAAAGATTTTGCTGATATGAACTCAGTTTACGATGCTTGGGTAGTAGATGGACATGAGCCAGCTAGAGCATGTGTGGAAGCTAAAATGGCAAGAGAACAATTATTAGTAGAAATGTCAGTTGTTGCAGCTGTAAAATAAATTAAATAAAAAGCAAGAATTTGAGTATTAATTTACTCTTATTCTTGCTTTTTTTAGTGAAGTTTTATACTAATTCTTCCCAAGCTTCATAAAGAGATGAAAGCTTGTCTTCAAAGTTTGTTTTTTCTTGGCTGACTTCCATAGATTTTTCAGGATTAGAATAAACATCTTCTTGGCAAAGAAGATTATCTAATTCAGCAATTTTTTCTTCGATTTCTTCAATTTCTTTTTCTATATTTTTAATTTTATTTCTATTTTTCTTTTCTTTTTCACGTTGTTCTTTTTCTTTTCTTTTTTCTTCCTTGATTTGAGTTTTAGTCTTTTCCTCAACTTCTACTATAGTAGCCATTTCTTCAGTTTCTCTTTTTTTATTAATATAATAGTCGTAATTTCCAAGGTATTCAGTTACACCATTTTCATTTAAAACTAATATTTTGTCAACTACAGTATTTAAGAAATATCTATCATGAGAAATTGTAAAAATAGTACCTGTATAATTTTCTAAAGCTTCTTCTAGGACTTCTTTTGAATCTATATCTAAATGGTTAGTAGGCTCATCTAATAATAAGAAGTTTGCTTTTGATAAAATTAGCTTTAATATGGCAATTCTAGCTCTTTCTCCACCACTTAAAGTTGAAATCTTTTTAAATACATCGTCATCTTCAAATAAAAGAGAACCAAGCATATTTCTTATTTCAGTTTGCGTTAATTTATCATTTGTATCCCAAATTTCATCAATAATAGTATTATCTAGATTAAGAGTTTTTTGCTCTTGATGGAAATAAGAAATATTAACATTAGTACCTAATTTAAAATCACCACAAACAGGAGTAAGTTCATTCATTAATATTTTGAATAAAGTTGATTTACCAGCACCATTAGGTCCGATAAGAGCAACTTTTTCGCCTCTATAAATATCAAAGTTGACTCCTTTGAATAAAACTCTATCATCATAAGCCATTGAAAGTTCATTAACATGAAGAACATCATTTCCACTTGAAACAGCTGGGTTAAATTGAATTTTAGCTTTTTTTCTATAAGCTTCTGGTTTATCTAATACTTCTACTTTATCTAAAGCTTTTTCCTTGCTACGAGCTCTTTTTAAATGTTTCTCTCTACCATAAGCTTTTAATCTTTCTATTGATTCTTCTTGTTTCTTTAAATCTTTTTGCTGATCTTCATATTTTTTTAATTCAAGTTCTTTTTCAATTTTAGATAATTCAATGAACTTAGAGTAGTTACCATTATAAGATTTTAATTTTTTATTATGGACTTCAAATACTCTACCAACTACTTGATCTAAGAAATATCTATCATGAGAGATTAACATAACAGTTCCATTATATTGTTTAAGGAAGAACTCAAGCCATTCAATTGCATCAGCATCTAAATGGTTAGTAGGCTCATCTAGCAATAATAAAGTAGGTTTTTTTAGGAGAAGTTTACCTAAAAGTACTCTAGTTTTTTCACCACCAGACAAGATACTAATTGGTTTATCTATATCTTCATCTTTAAATCCTAAACCTTTTAAAATACCTTTTGCTTCTGATTTATATCCGTATCCATTTTTTTCAGCAAAGAGTTCTAAATGATGAGAATAATCATTCATAAGTTTTTCTAAAATAGTAGAATTACTTTTGCTACCTTCCTCAGCAATTTTATGTTCTAATTCTCTTAAATAAATTTCCATATCTATTAAAGGTTTAAAAACCTCTAAAACTTCTTCAAATATAGTGTTGTTAGAATGGAAATTAGTATTTTGCTCTAAATATCCGATTTCACAATCTTTAGAAGTATATATATCCCCTTCATCATATCCATATTCTCCAGATATTATTTTCATAAGGGTAGTTTTACCTGTACCATTTACACCAATAATACCAATTTTGTCCCCTTCATTTACTGTAAAGCATATATTTTCTAATATGGAATCAATTCCAAAACTTTTATACAAATTGTTGCACGATAAAACAATCATAAATTTTATACCTCCTTGAACTATCTAAAATTATAATGTTTTGATATAATATAATCAAGAGTGTTATAGTATTAACAAAAGATAATAAAAAAGCAAATGATTATACTGGGGGTGTGGTAGTGGCTAGTAAAAACATATCAATGGCTGTTATAAGAAGGCTTCCTAAATACTATAGATATTTAGGAGATTTATTAAGTAAAGATATACAAAGGATATCTTCTAAAGAATTAAGTGATATAATTGGATTCACTGCATCACAAATTAGACAAGATTTGAACAACTTTGGTGGATTTGGTCAACAAGGATACGGATATAATATAGAAGATTTACATAATGAAATTGGAAAAATTCTAGGTTTAAATAAATCATATAGCGCAGTACTTGTTGGAGCGGGAAATTTAGGACAAGCTATTGCAAATTATAGTGGATTTAAAAATGCAGGATTTGAAATAAAGGCATTATTTGATGCTAACCCTAAAGTAATAGGATTAAAAATAAGGGATTTTGAAATACTAGACTCGGATTTAATAGAAGAATATGTTAAAGAGAATAATATAGAAATTGGTATTTTATGTGTTCCTAAAAATGGGGCGCAACAACTGGCAGATAGATTAGTAGGATCAGGAGTTAAGGGGATTTGGAACTTTGCACCTGTGGATTTAAATGTATCTAAAGATGTTATAGTAGAAAGTGTTAATTTAACAGAAAGTTTATTTACATTATCATATTTAATGAATGAAGAATGTGAATAAATATAATAAAAAAGCTATTCAAATTAAGAAATTTGAATAGCTTTTTTATTAGTCTTGTTGTGGAGCTTCTACAGGACAAACACTGTTACATGCACCACATTCGATACATTCATCTGGATTTATTACATATATATCATCTCCAGCAGATATGCATTCTACTGGACATTCATCAGCACAAGCACCACAGCTTATGCAAGCATCACCTATTTTGTAAGCCATTGATAGGTCCTCCTTGTTGTGTAAAATAATAATGTAAGACTATTATAGCAAAAGTTTACAACAAAATACAATGATTAAAATACATAAAAAAACTATTTAAGGTAATTACTTACCTTAAATAGTTTTCTAAGTACATATTATTCTGATACTATAGCATCATTTGGACATGCATCAGCACAAGTTCCACAATCTAAACATTCATCTGCGTTTATTTCATATTTGTCATCTCCAGATATTATAGCGTCATTTGGACATTCATCAGCACAAGATCCACAAGCTACACAATCATCAGTTATTTTATAAGCCATACTAATACCCCTCCTTTTGTATAATATGATTAAGTTCATTGTAGCAAAATTTACCAAACATAACAATAAAAAAATAAATTATAAGATTATAAATATTAAGATTATAAAATGTTTAATTAATCAAGTTGAAAACCGTTTAATTAAACAAAAAATCAATTAAAAATTAAAGAAAAATTCAATTGGACATAGGGATTTTCATATGCTACAATCCAATTGTAAGGAAGTAAAATAGAGAAATTATAACAATTAAATAACGACATGAAAATAGGAAATTAAATTTACTTATTAATAAGGGGGCTTTAAACAATGTCAAATTACGTACAAGATTGTATCGAACTTTGTAAGAAAAAAAATCCTGGTGAAGTAGAATTCCATCAGACTGTTGAAGAAGTTTTAACTTCACTAATACCTGTAATGGAAAAGCATCCAGAATATGAAAAAGCTGCAATATTGGAAAGATTGACAGAGCCTGAAAGAGGTATAACTTTTAGAGTCGTTTGGACAGATGATAATGGTAAAGTACAAGTAAATAAAGGGTACAGATATCAATTTAATAGTGCAATAGGACCATATAAAGGTGGTTTGAGATTTGCACCGAACGTTTACCCAGGTATAATAAAATTCCTAGGTTTTGAACAAATATTTAAAAATAGTTTAACAGGTCTTCCAATAGGTGGAGGAAAAGGTGGATCAGATTTTGATCCTAATGGTAAATCAGATGGAGAAATAATGAGATTCTGTCAAGCATTTATGACAGAGTTATATAGACATATAGGTCCAGAAACTGACGTTCCAGCAGGAGACTTAGGTGTTGGTGCTAGAGAAGTTGGTTATATGTTTGGTCAATATAAAAGATTGGTAAATAGATTTGAAGGTGTTTTAACTGGTAAAGGACTTTCTTATGGTGGATTACAAGGAAGAACTGAAGCTACTGGATATGGAATAGTATTCTTTGCTAATGCAATGTTAGAAGCTAATGGAGAAAAATTATCAGGTAAAGAAGTTGCTGTATCAGGATTTGGTAATGTTGCTTGGGGTACTGTAGCTAAATTAAATGAATTAGGAGCTAAAGTAATAACAATATCAGGACCAGATGGATATATATATGATCCAAATGGTGTAAGTGGAGAAAAAGTTGACTATATGCTTGATTTAAGAGCATCAGGTAAAAATATTTGTTCTCCTTATGCTGATAAATTCCCAGGATCTAAATTTGTAGCAGGTAAAAAACCTTGGGAAGTAAAAGCAGATTTATATATCCCATGTGCAACTCAAAATGAAATATTAATAGAAGATGCTAAAGCTATAGTTGCAAATGGATGCAAATTTGTATGTGAAGGATCAAATATGTCTTCAACTAATGAAGCAATAAAATACCTACAAGATAGTGGAGTGATAGTAGGGCCATCTAAAGCTGCTAATGCTGGTGGAGTTGCTTGTTCTTGTATAGAAATGGGTCAAAACTCTGGTAAAACTGTATTTACTCCAGAACAAGTTTATGCTCAATTAAAAGACATAATGGTTGGAATACATGATGCTTGTGCTAATGCTTCTCAAACTTATGGATTTGGATATAATTTAGTTGCTGGTGCAAATATTGCAGGTTTCTTAAAAGTTGCTGATGCAATGATGGCTCAAGGTTTAGTATAGGATATAGTTAAATGAAGACTTTTTAGATAAATATATATTGATAATAGATAATGCAGAAGATAGAAATGTCTTCTGCATTTTTAATTATAATAAAAATATTTTTATATTGTTAAAATTATTTTAATTTGTTGACATAAAAAAATAAAAGTGTTAATCTACAAGAGATATGAGTGCTTTTAAATTTAGTCCAGAGAGGCTAAAAAGGAGGAATAAAATATGTTAAAATCAAGGAATTTAATCCAACCAGAAGACTTTTCTGTTAGAGAAATAGATGAAATACTCAATTTAGCTGAGGAGATTATGAAAAATCCATCAGCATATTCTCGTGTATGTGAAGGAAAATTAATGGCAACTTTATTTTATGAGCCATCGACAAGAACTAGATTAAGTTTTGAAGCTGCTATGAAACGCTTAGGGGGAGAAATTATAGGTTTTTCGGAACCAAATTCATCCTCAGTCTCAAAAGGAGAATCATTGGCAGATACTATGAGAGTAGTGTCTGGATATGTAGATGTTATTGTTATGAGACATCCCATAGCAGGAGCTGCCGAAGAGGCAATTAATTACACGAGTGTACCATTCATAAATGCAGGAGATGGTGGAAATCAACATCCAACTCAAACCCTTACAGATTTACTTACTATAAAATCCCTAAAAGGAACTTTAAATAATCATACAATTGGACTTTGTGGAGACTTAAAATACGGAAGAACAGTTCATTCATTAGTTAAGGCTATGATTAGATATGAAAACAATAAGTTTGTATTTATATCACCAGAAGAATTGAAAATGCCTAACTATATAAAAGAAAAAATAAAAAGTTATTCATATTATGAAACTACTAAATTAGATGAATCTTTAAATAAATTAGATTTGCTTTATATGACAAGAGTTCAGCAAGAAAGATTTGCAGATAAAGAAGAATATGAAAGACTAAAAGATACTTATATATTAGATAAAGAAAAAATGGAACATGCAAATAAAAAAATGCTAGTTATGCACCCATTGCCAAGAGTAAATGAAATATCTACTGATATAGATAGTGATAAAAGAGCAGTTTATTTTAAACAAGCTACTTATGGAATGTATGTAAGAATGGCTTTGATTATGAAATTACTAGGTGTAAATATATAAAAATTTATAGATTAATGTATTAAGTAAAAGTTAGAAAAACATATCGTTAGAAATATAAGTAAACTAGATTTTATGGAGGAGTAATAATGTACAAAGTAATTAGGAATGAGTATGTTGGTGAAGAAATGTACTTGATGGAAGTAGAAGGTAAGTTTAAAGGAGAGATGGGTCAGTTTTATATGCTAAGAGCATGGGATAATTATCCGCTATTATCAAGACCCATAAGTATACATGATATAAGTGAAAATAGTATAACTTTTCTATATAAAGTAGTTGGAGAAGGGACAAAAATACTTAGTAAATTAAAATCATCAGAAAGCATTAAACTAGAAGGTCCTTATGGTAATGGATATGAAAAAGTTGAGGGAAAAGTTGCTTTAGTAGGTGGGGGAATAGGAATAGCACCACTTTATTTAGTAGCAAAAAATATTCCAAATTGTGATGCATATTTAGGTTTTAGAAATGAGCCTATTTTAATAGATAAGTATAATGAAATCTGTAATGAAGTAAATGTAGCAGTTGGAAATACTTTTGTTACAGATATTATAGATGTAGAAAAATATGATTATATATTAACTTGTGGACCAACTCCTATGATGGAAAAACTAGTAAGTATGGTAGAAAAAACTAATACGAAATTATTTGTTTCATTAGAAAATCATATGGCTTGTGGTGTTGGAGCATGTTTAGTATGTACTTGTAAAACTAAATTTGGTAATAAAAAAACATGCAAAGATGGTCCAGTGTTCAGGGGAGAGGATGTGATTTTCAATGACTAATTTAAATGTAAAATTTAAAAATCTTAATTTTAAAAATCCAGTAATAATGGCATCGGGAACATTTGGATTTGGAAAAGAATATGGAGAAATTTATGATATAGAAAAATTAGGTGGAATAAGCTCAAAAGGCCTTACATTAAATAAAAAAGATGGAAATACAGGAATTAGAGTTTGGGAGACTCCGTCGGGAATGATGAATAGTGTCGGTTTAGAAAATCCAGGTGTGCAAGGATTTATAGATAAAGAGCTATCTTACTTTTCTGATTTAGATTTAGTAAGAATAGTTAATCTTGGTGGTGGAACACTGGATGACTATATAAAAGGTGCTGAATTATTAAGAGGTCAAGATGTAGATGTAATAGAATTAAATATATCTTGCCCAAATGTTAAAGCTGGGGGAATGGCCTTTGGTATAAAAAATGAAGTTGCAAGAGAAGTAATTAGGGAAGTTAGAAAAGTAGTAGATAAACCTCTTGTAATAAAATTATCTCCTAATGCAGAAGACATAGTAGGTATGGCAAGAGTATGTGAAGAAGAAGGTGCTGATGGTGTATCTTTAGTAAATACATTTAAAGCTTTAGCCATAGATATAAATAAAAGAAAACCTGTATTTGAAAATATATATGCAGGATTATCAGGGCCAGCAATTAAGCCGATAGCTCTTAGAATGGTAAACGAAGTTTCAAAAAATATAGAAATACCAGTGTGGGGAATGGGTGGTATAACAAATGCAACTGATGCTATAGAATTTATAATGGCAGGTTCTTCTTGTATCCAAGTTGGTACAGCGAACTTTATAAATCCAAGAATAGGTCTTGAAATAATAGATGGAATAGAAAAATTTATGAAAAAAGAAAAAATTAAAACTCTTGATGAGATAAGAGGAATTATTTAAGAATAATGAAAAATTTAATAAATATATTTAATTAATCGGAGGAGTAAATAAATGAGTAAAGTAGATGTAGTTGAAATATTAAAAAAGAGTGATGCATTATTAGAAGGACATTTCTTATTATCATCAGGAAAGCATAGTAATAGATATGTACAATGTGCAAAAGTTTTAAGATATCCTAAATATGCCAAGGAAGTATTAAGTACAGTAGTTGAACAAATAAAAGACTTAGATATAGACTTAGTTGTAGGTCCAGCAATGGGTGGAGTAATAGTTTCATATGAACTTGGAAGACAATTAGACAAAGAAGCTGTATTTACTGAAAGAAAAGATGGAGTAATGCAACTTAGAAGAGGTTTTGAAGTTAAACCGGGTGCAAAAATAATAATAGCTGAAGATGTAGTTACAACTGGAAAATCAACTATAGAAACAAAAAAATGCCTAGAAGAATTAGGTGGCAAGGTAATAGGTGTGGCTTGTATAGCAAATAGAACTAGCCAAGATATAGGAATGCCAATATATAGTGCTATAAAATTAGATATACAAGTTCATGATGCTGATGAGTGTCCTCTTTGTAAAGAAGGAAAAAAAGAATTAGTTAAACCAGGAAGTAGAGAGTTTAAAGAATTAGGAATGTAATGATTTTAAGTACCTAGATATGAACATATCTAGGTACTTTTTTAATATACAAATTTGCGTAAAAAGATAAAAATAAGGTATATATAATAAAAGATATAATTGTAAAATATTAGATTGAAAAATTTAGGATAGATTATATAAAATATAAAAATAATAAAATATAGAGTTAATTTAGAAAGGATATTAAATATGAATGTTATAGAAAAAAATAACCAAATTATAATAGAAGGAATAAGTGACGATTTTGAACCACAACATGTTTTCGATTGTGGGCAATGTTTTAGATGGATAAGACAAGAAGATGGTTCATATACAGGAGTCGTTCAAGGTAGAGTTATAAATGTAAAAAAAGAAAATGATTTAATAATTTTTGATAATACTAATAAGGAAGACTTTGAAAATCTATGGTTTGATTATTTTGATTTAGGAAGAGATTATACTAAAATAAAAAATAAATTAAGAGTTATGGATGAATATTTAGAAAAGGCAACAGAATTTGGTACAGGTATAAGAATATTACAACAAGATGGATGGGAGATGCTTATATCTTTCATAATTTCTGCAAATAATAGAATACCTATGATTCAAAGAGCAATAAATAATTTATCCGAAAGATATGGAAAATTCATAGGCGAATATAAAGGAAAAAAATATTATGCATTTCCAACGCCAGAAGAATTGAGTCATGTATCTGTGGAAGATATAAGAGCGTGTCAAACTGGATTTAGAGATAAATATATAAAAAGCGCAGTTGATTACGTAACTGAAAATAAAGAAGATGTGTTATCTTATAGAAAATTAAGTACAGATGAATGCGTAAAAGAATTAATTAAATTTAATGGCGTAGGTCCAAAGGTGGCAGATTGTATTGCTTTATTTGGAATGCAAAAATATGATACATTCCCAGTTGATGTTTGGGTAAAAAGGGTTATGGAAGAATTTTATGTGGAAGAAAATTTAAGTCTGCCTAAAATAAGAAAATTTGCATTAGATAAATGGGGAGATTTAGCAGGATTTGCACAACAATATTTATTCTACTATGCAAGGGAGCTTGGAATAGGTAGATAACTCAAGGAGATGAAAATAATGATATGGTTTTAAAAATTATTTTGTTACTTTCTTATATATTAAGTGCAGTTATTTCTATAAAACTTATATTAGAAAATAGGGATCCATCAAAAACAATAATATGGATTTTAATTTTTATGTTATTTCCTGTAGTAGGAATAGTTATTTATGCAATACTTGGAAGAAATATTAGAAAACTTAAAATAAATAAGGCATCTAAAATGGCTGATAATATGAAAAAAGAAAATATTTTATTTAATTTAGATGAAATGAAGGAGCTGGCAAAGGGTCAAAGTTCTATGATAAAGGAAGGCAAATTGCCAGGTTATGAAAATAAAGATTTTCGAGTATTGAAGATAATTAGCTTACTACTTAATACAGGTATATTTCCATTTACAATTAATAATAATATAGAAATTTATGTAGATGGAAATGAAAAATTTTATAATTTAATAAAAGATATAAGAAATGCAAAGGACCATATTCATTTAGAATATTTTATAATTAAAGATAGTGAGATTGGTTGTAAAATAAAAAAGGAATTAATTAAAAAAGCAAGAGAAGGTGTAAAAATAAGAATAATTTATGATGACGTAGGTTGCTGGAGATTTTGGTTTCATAGAAAGTTTTTTAAAGAAATGAAGGAAGCTAAAATAGAAATAGTACCCTATTTAAAAGGTAAAATTGCCATACCAGTAGGTGGTCAAATTAATTATAGAAATCACAGAAAGATTGTTGTCATAGATGGAAAAATAGGATACACAGGTGGAATAAATATAGGTGATGAATATATAGGCAAAAATAAAAAATTTGGATATTGGAGAGATACTCACATACGAATAGAGGGAACTTCTGTATATATGTTACAAATGATATTTTTAACAGATTGGTACTATAATACAAAAGAAGTTTTATTGAAGGAAAAATTATTTCCAAAATTAAATTCTAAAGGAATTTGTATGATGCAAATTGTTGCCAGCGGTCCAGATTCAGATTGGGAGTCTATGCATTATGCTTATTTTTATGCCATATGCCAAGCTAAAAAATCTATATATATAGAAACTCCATATTTTATTCCTGATGAAAGTTTACTAAAAGCATTAAAATGTGCAGCTTTAAGTGGTGTGGAACTTATAATTTTATTTCCTAAAATTGCAGATCATAAGATTGTAAATACAGCATCATATTCTTATTTTCAAGAAATTTTGGAAGCTGGCGGGAACGTTTATTTATACAATAAGGGATTTTTACATTCTAAAGTAATAATCATAGACGATTTTATGGCATCAACAGGTTCAGCTAATATGGACTTAAGGAGTTTTAAATTAAATTTTGAAGTAAATGCTTTTATATATGATAAATGTGTTATAAAAGAAATTAAAGAAGACTTTATGAATGATTTGAAGTTTAGTGAAGAATTAGAAATAAATAAGTTTAATAATAGAAAGTTGAGAATAAAAATTAAAGAATCATTGTCTAGACTTTTTTCACCTATATTATAAATTAAATGTGTGCAGGATTAATTTGCACACTTTTTTTATTTATAATTAATAGATATATTATTAGATTAGAATTGATCAAGTTTCTATTATAAATGACTTAGGAATAACAACTAAATATATACAATAATTGATAAGTAAAGATTGATATGGTAAAATATAGAAATATAATGTAGAATCGGAATTTACTAAAGGGGAATATATGAGAGAAAAACTAAAAAATTTTATTCAAACGTTAATATATAAAAATATTTACGGGATAAATCCAGATAAAAATATTTGGATATTCTCTTCTACAGATAATGAAAGATATAACTATAATTCTAAATATCTTTTCGAATATGTTTTAAAAAATGAAAATGATATTACACCATATTTTGTAATAAATGATGACAAATTAAGAGAAAGATTACAGCTTGAATATGGTAAAGATTTTTTTATAGAGACAAGTAGTAAAGAGGGGATAAAAAAAGTATTATCGGGTGGAGTATGGTTTACATCTGCAGGTCTACCATTATATGGTACAAACTTGAATAAGAAAAGGATTATAGTAAATTTATGGCATGGAATTCCTTTAAAAAAGATAGCTTTAATGGAAAATAATTTTGGTATGCTGAAGAGGTTATATTTTAAGAATATTTTTTCTAAAAATTATTCTTATATATTAACAACTTCAAAAAATTTATTACCTATAATGAAAGAGAGTTTTGGAGTAGCAGAAGAAGTAGTGAAAGTATGGGGACAACCAAGAAATGATTGTTTATTTGAAAAAGTAGATCAGAACAATTTAAAGAGTATAATTCCTAATTTACCTTCATATGATAAATTAATTTTGTATGCGCCTACATATAGAGATGATGATGAAACGAAAATATTTCCATTTGAAGATTATGATAAAGAGGAGCTAGAAAGTTTTTTAGAGTCTAATAAAGCTATAATATTTATCCGTACTCATATAGATGAAAGCACAGATGTAGAAAAATATTTAGGGAAAAGGGTTATTCTTTTAAATGAAAATATTATAGAAGATATTATGCCAGTATTAAATCTTTTTGATATTTTGATAACAGACTATTCAAGTATATATATTGACTTTCTATTACTTCAGAAGCCTTTAATCTTTTTACCTTATGATAAAGGCAAATACTTACATAAAAGAGGATTTAATTTTGATTATGATAAGGTTACACCTGGATATAAACCAGATAATATGAAGGATTTTGTGAAATATATAGAAGAAATTTTTAAAGGGAATGATTTTTATAAAGAAGAAAGGCAAGTAGTAAATAATTTTTTTAATGAAATAAAGAGCGAATGTTCTAGAAGTGTTTGCTTAAATATTAAAAAAATAATAAATAAGGATAAAATGGGGGAGTAAAATGAAAAAAGTTATTACATATGGAACTTTTGATTTATTACATTATGGACATGTAAATCTATTAGAAAAAGCAAAATCTTTAGGAGATTATTTAATAGTAGTATTATCCACAGATGAATTTAACTTAAAAGAAAAAAATAAAACTTGTTATTTTAAGTATAAAGAAAGAAAGCGTCTTTTAGAAGCAATACGTTATGTAGATTTAGTTATACCAGAAACTTGTTGGGAGCAGAAAATTAGTGATATTAAGGAATTTAAAGTAGATACATTTGTCATTGGGGATGATTGGAAAGGAAAATTTGATTATCTTGAAGAATACTGTGAAGTTGTATATCTTCCTAGAACTCCAGAAATATCAACAACTCAAATAAAAAATGATTTTAAAATGAAATTACAGCAGGCAAGATAATAAGGAGTATTAAAATATATGCATAAGCTTAAAAAGATAATTAAGAAAAAAATAATTCAAATAGTAAGTATAACACCTCTTACAAAAGATATTTGTGTAAAAATAAGTCATAATAGAAAGAAAAAAAGGTATTTAAATAAATACTATAATAAAAATATTATTCTAGATAATGTGGTTATATTTGAAGCATATATGGGGAGACAGTATAGCTGTAGCCCAAAAGCATTATATGAGGAAATGTTAGAGGATGAAAAATATAATGATTTTATAAAAGTGTGGTCATTTAAAAACCCAGAAGAACACAAAGATTTGTTAAATAACAAAAATACATATGTTATAAAGTATAAAAGTGAAGATTATTATAAAGCATATTCACAGGCAAAATATTGGGTGAGTAATTCAAGAATACCTAATGAGATAAAAAAACATGATGATCAAGTATATATTCAGTGTTGGCATGGAACTCCGTTGAAAAGATTAGGTTTTGATATAAAAAACTATACGGGAACCAAAACATCTACAAAAGACTTATATAGAAATTATAGAGTAGATGCAGAAAGATATACACATATAATATCGCCATCTAAATTTTTTACAGAAAAAATAACATCTGCATTTGGATTAAAAAGTATAGGAAAAGAAAATATTTTTATTGAAAAAGGATATCCAAGAAATGATTTTCTTTATACATTTACTGAACAAGATTGTATTAGTATAAAAGAGAAGCTTAGTATTCCTAAGGATAAAAAAATAATTTTATATGCACCAACATGGAGAGAAAATCAACATCAACCAGGTGTTGGATATACGTATAACCTGGGGGTTGATTTTGATTTATTAAGAAAACAGCTAGAAAAAGATTATGTAATACTTTTTAGAGCACATTACTTTATTAGTAATTTGTTCGACTTTGATAAATATAAAGAGTTTATTATAGATGTATCTAAATACGATGATATTAATCATTTGTATGTGGTAAGTGATATGCTTATCACCGATTATTCTAGTGTATTTTTTGATTATGCAAATTTAAAAAGACCAATATTATTTTATATGTATGATTTTGATGAATATAAAAATAAAATGAGAGATTTTTATTTATCGGTAGATGAACTACCAGGACCTATAGTTAAGAATAAAAATTATTTAGTCAGAGAAATTGAAAAATTAAGTAACGATTTTACTTATGATAAAAATTATATGAAATTTAATGAGAAATTCAATCCATATTCCAAACCTTGTAGTAAGTTTATTTTGAATAAAATTATAAAATAGTAGAATGTATTAAGGATTAAATTTATGTAGACATTATAATTAAGGGGAAATAATAATGAGTAGATTAAATATTAGAGTAGAACTTGTTAAAGAAGAAAAAATTAATGAAATATACAAACAAAGATTTATAGTAAACGATGATATAAATATTAATGATAATTATGAAGTTGATAAAAAATTAGAAAAAGAAATCGTAGAGAATCAATATATATATATAATAATAGAGAAAGATAGAGAAAAAATAGAAAAAAAGATTCTATTAAAACAATGTAATAAAAAGAAATTAGTATTAAAAAATCTAGCATATTATCAAAGTGAGATATTAAAGACATTCAATATAAATGATATAAAATATTATTTATATTGTGATAAAAATAGTGATTTGTATATAACTAAAAATGTTAATGACGTATATAGAATATCTCAAAAAATTCATCATATAGTACTAGGTAATAAAATCATACTGGGAGGGATATTAACTAATACATTAGGTCAAAAAAAAGAACTAGAGGATATATATTTAGGTGATGAACTATATGGAAGAGTAAAAAGAATATTTAAGAAAGGTAAGCTAAGACACATTGGTTTAATAATTATAGATATAAATGATGCAATTAAATGTAATCAGATACATAATAAGATATCATTAGGTAATAAGCATAGTCCTGTAATTGATATAAAAATGAAATATAAATTCAGATCAGGTATGATTTATTTATGTAGAAAAAAAGTTAAAGATAAGATAGTAATACTAAGATCTACATTAAAAGGTAAAACATATATGATTACTCAAGTTCCATATGAAGAAGAATATAGTTTGGTAAATTTATTAAAAAATAATATAGCAAGATTAATTTATAAATTTATACCTAAGAAAAGCATAAATTTAGTGTTCGAAAAAGAAGGTATGAGAGCGTGTGAATCAGGCTATTATATTTTTGAAAAAATTATGGAATATTATAAAAAAAATGGTCTTAAATCAAATACATATTTTATTATAAATAAGAAAAGCGAAGATTACTTAAAAGTTAAAGAAAAATACGGAAATAACATAATTGAGAAATACTCACTAAAACATTATATATATATATATGCAAGTAAATACTTTATATCATCAGAGTTATCTAATCATGTAATAAATCCAAGATTATATATTAGAAGTATAAACAAAGTAGTAAGTAAAAAACCATTAATATTTTTACAACATGGAATAATGTTTGCTAAGCCAGTAGATAATCCAGCAGCAAAAGGTTTTTATAAAAGTAATACATCTATAAATGCATATAAAAATGTTATTTGCTCTGATTTAGAAGCAGAACAGTTTTATAAAATGGGATACAATAAAAATGATTTGATAAAAACAGGACTTCCTAAGTTTGATATAAGTTTTATAAATAAAGATGCGGATAAGATTATGTTTATGGCAACATATAGATACTGGGAGGAAGCATTAGTTAATGATGATGAAAAAATAAAGGATTCTACATATTATAAATTGTATTTAAGAGTAATTAGAGCATTTGAAGAAGCTAATTTATTAGATAATCTTATAGTATCTGGTCATCCTAAATTTGCTGAAGCAATAAAAAAAAGCTTGCCACAATATGAGCACTTAATAGAAACGGATATAAATAGAGGTTTAGAAAATTCTAAAATATATATAACAGATTTTTCATCAGCATCATATGATGCACATTATAGAGGTGCATATATAATATATTATTGGGAAGAAAAAGGATATTTAATTGATAATTATAAAGCTATTCCTCCGATTAATGAAGATAATTGTGATGGAGTGCCTGTTTATAATGTAGGACAACTTGTTGAAGAAGTAAAAAAAGCAATAGATAAAAATTATATCATGGATGATTTATATGAAAATCGTTATATGAAAATTAATGAATTCAATGATGGTAATAATGGAGATAGAGTAATAGAAGAATTAAAGAAACTAAATATCATTTAAAAAAGAATAGATTGGGGAGAAGCATAGATGATAAAAGTAATGACAATATTTGGGACGAGACCAGAGGCAATTAAGATGGCGCCAGTAGTAAATGAACTTAAAAGAAGAAAAGAAACTGAATGTATAGTTTGTGTTACAGCACAACACAGACAAATGTTAGACCAAGTTCTAGAGGTATTTGATATAGAACCTGATTACGATTTAAATATTATGAAGTCTGGACAAACACTAAGTGAGATTACTTCGAATGCATTAGTAGGACTTGAAAAAGTAATTAAAGAATCTAAACCAGATATTATACTAGTACATGGTGATACCACAACAACCTTAGCTGGAGCATTGGCAGCATTTTATAATGGAGTGAAAATAGGACATGTAGAGGCTGGTCTTAGAACATGGAATAAATATTCTCCATATCCAGAAGAGATTAATAGATGTATGGTAGGTCAATTAAGTGATTTACATTTTGCACCTACAAATCAAAGTAAAGATAATTTACTAAAAGAAGGTAAAAATAATAAGGATATATTTGTAACTGGAAATACAGCTATAGATACATTGAAAACAACAATAAAAGATAATTATAAAAATGAAGTATTAGACTGGGTTGGAGATGATAAATTATTGTTATTGACAGCCCATAGAAGAGAAAACCTAGGTGAACCTATGTACAATATGTTTAAAGCAATAAGAAGAGTTGTTGAAGAATGTAAAGATGTAAAAGTTGTATATCCTATTCATTTAAACCCTCAAGTTAGAAAAATAGCTGATGAAGTATTATGTGGATGCGATAAAGTAAGACTAATTGAGCCTCTTGAGGTTATAGATTTCCATAATTTCTTAAATAAATCACATATAATATTAACTGATAGTGGAGGAATACAAGAGGAAGCACCTTCTTTAGGAAAGCCAGTTCTTGTATTAAGAGATACAACTGAAAGGCCAGAAGGTGTAGAAGCGGGAACTTTAAAGCTAGCAGGAACAAATGAGGAAACAATATATGAACTTTTGATGGAACTATTAAGTAATAAAGATGAGTATAACAAAATGAGTAAAGCAAGTAATCCATATGGTGATGGATTTGCAAGCGACAGAATAGTTGAAGTAATTGTAAATAAACTAAGCAAATAGGATATTATTAAAACGGAGAAATAATATGTATTGTGAGTTTGATAAAAAAAAAGAATTACCAATAAAATTATTAAATATATTTTTAAGAAAAAAAATTAATAGTCAATTAATAAGCATTTTAGGTATTTTTTTTATAAAAGATTTAGTAGATACTAAAAAAGAAACATTTTATATTCGTGTTAATAATATCAAATATACTCTAACAATTATATGTTCAATAAAGTTGTGGAAAATATATATGATATTATATAAGTTTAATATACCTATAAAAGATTTATTAAAATTAAATATAAATAATAAACTAGAATTAGTATATGAAGTTGATAAATTATTATATAGTAGAGTAATACCATATTCCTTTATAAAAAGAAAAAATAATTTACAATATAGTAAAATAAAAATAATTAAAGGTTTAAATACATCAATATATTTAAGACAGAGTAAAGGGAATAGAACGTATATTACGGTCAGAAAACAAAATAAAACAGATGAATTATATGAACAATTAAAAATATATATAGCATATATAATATCTTTATTTATGCATGATAATAAGATAATACTATTTGAAAAAAAATCTGAGAGATATGAAGAAAGTGCATCAGTATTATTTGAAAAGTTAATTGATGAGGGCTATAAAAATGTATTTTATATTTTAGATAAAAATAATAAAAATTTACATAAAATTAATAGAAAATACAAACGTAATATAATAGATAAGTATACATTTAAGCATTATTTATACTTTTTTACAGCAAAAACTATGATAGGAACAGAGATGTTATCACATTCAATCGATTTAAGAATTGCTAATAAGTATGCTATGAAAAAAATCAACTCTAAAAGATTAAACTTTGTATTTTTACAACATGGTGTAATGTATATGATATCGTTAGCATCAAAAACAAGAAAATTCTTTCATAAAGATAAAAACACAGGATTAAAAAGAGTAGTAGTATCATCAAAACTTGAAGCTGATCATTTTACTAACTATGCAAAGTATGAAAATAAAGATATGTATATATGTGGTTTGCCTAAGTTTGATAAAAATAAATGGACTAAAGATGCTGATAAAATTATAATAATGCCAACATGGAGACCATGGGAATATAATCAATCAAGATTAAGTTTTACTGAAACTCCATATTTTAAAATGATAAAAAGAATCTTTGAATCTATACCAGAAGTATATAAAGATAAAATTATAATTTTACCACATCCATTAATAGCAGAAATAATTACTGATGTTGATGATGATATTAAAAATTATATGAATTTTAAGGATAAATATGATGATTTACTTAAAGAAGCAAAAGTATTAATTACGGATTATTCATCAATTGCATATGATGCTTTTTATAGAGGAAGCAATATCATTTTTTATTGGGAAGAAAAAGATTATTGTATGGAGCAATATGGGGCAGGTACTAATCTTATGCTAAATGAGGATAATTGTTTTGGGGATATTTGTTATACACCAGAGCAAGTATCTGATGTTATAGAAAAAAATTATCTACAGCATCAAGAAAAAAAATATGTAGATAGATATCGAAAGATAGTAGAATTTAATGATAATAAAAATACGGAGCGACTTATTAATTATTTAAAGAGAGATAAGTTAATATAATAAAAAATTATTTTTATTATAGCACTCATACTATATCATGTCTATAAGAAAATATGTTACTGTTCACAGCAACACGCTTCGCGGGATATTGCCAGTGAACAGTAACGAAAATATACCTCTTAACATACAAATCCAGCTTCCCATCAAAACTTAAGAGAAATTTACCGGAATGAAACTCCTTCATCAACCGGCCATGATTTTCTAAGTGCCCCATAGGAGATCAG
>OJME01000212.1_pt1 | contig 54033 bp, 47 predicted proteins | sample 1597151 | NCBI WGS metagenome assembly OJME01 (sample SAMEA2452118, study PRJEB22498) | human gut metagenome | biome: human feces; feature: human gut; material: feces | place: Australia | collected 2012
AATGGTTGAGTACAGCAAGAACAATATCCTTGCTCAGGCAGGTCAGTCAATGCTTGCACAGGCTAACCAGCAGACACAGGGTGTTCTTTCACTCCTCGGCTAATTATAAGCACTACTATAATAAAAGAACCGTTGCCGCAAGGCAGCGGTTTTTTTATGCAAAAAATTAAAAAATTTTAATTTAGGGGTTAAGGAATAAAAAAAATCTCCGATATATAATACAAATGAGTGATTAATAGTTAATAGGATTAATAGAATCACTTTTATTAATTTTAAAATAAATAATTGGATTGTTTGAATCAAGGAGGATTATAGTTATGGTAGTACAGCATAATTTATCAGCAATGAACACTAGCAGACAGATGGGCACAGTATCAAGTGCAATGTCAAAGTCAACAGAAAAGTTATCATCAGGTTACAAGATTAACAGAGCAGCAGATGATGCAGCTGGTCTTTCAATCTCAGAGAAGATGAGAAGCCAGATTAGAGGTCTTAACAAAGCTGCCTCAAATGCACAGGATGGTATCTCTCTTGTACAGGTAGCAGAAGGTGCTCTTAATGAGACACATTCAATCTTACAGAGAATGAACGAGCTTGCTACACAGGCAGCTAACGATACTAATACATCTGTTGATAGAGAAGCTATCCAACAGGAAATGAATCAGCTTACAAGTGAGATTGACAGAATTCAGTCTACAACACAGTTCAACTCAATGAACCTCTTAGACGGTACATTCTCATCAAAGGCACTCAAGCTTCAGGTTGGTGCTATGTCTGGTCAGTCAATCAGTGTATCTATTGCAAAGATGAGTGCTTCAAAGCTTCAGCTTACAGCAGCTAATATGAAGGTATCTTCATTCTCAGGAGCTGGTACAGCAATGAAGACAATTCAGGCAGCTATCAAGACAGTATCTGATACACGTTCAAAACTCGGTGCTATTCAGAACAGACTTGAGCACACAATCAACAACCTTAACACAACAAGTGAGAACACACAGGCAGCTGAATCACGTATCCGTGATACAGATATGGCTAGTGAAATGGTTGAGTACAGCAAGAACAATATCCTTGCTCAGGCAGGTCAGTCAATGCTTTCACAGGCTAATCAGCAGACACAGGGCGTACTTTCACTTCTCCAGTAAAAAGTATATTTTGTTTATTAAAGCTGGCTTATTAAAGCCAGCTTTTTTTACTTTATGAAGACACTGGGGATAGAAGAAGAGAACTAATTAAGACGTGTTATGAAAATTGATTGTATGGAGTGATAAATATGCGTGTACCTGATGATTTTTTAGAGGGCGAGATCCGCAACAGCTTTTACGTTGAAAGTATGATGAAAAAAGTATGGGCAGCACAGCTTGAAGTGCTGCATGAGATAGACAGAATATGTAAAAAACATAATATAACATATTTTGCTGACTGGGGAACACTGCTTGGTGCAGTAAGGCACAAAGGTTTTATTCCATGGGATGATGATATGGATATAACTATGAAACGTCAGGATTATATAAAGTTTTGTGAAGTATTTCCAAAAGAGACAACAGAACTTGATTTGGTAACTATATATACTGAAGAATGGTGGAATAGTCTCATAACGAGAGTTGTTAATGGCAAAAGAATACGATTTGATGATGAACATCTTCAAAAATACCATGGATGCCCATGGGTGATAGGACTTGATATATTTATTGTTGATTATGTTGCACCAACGCAGGAAGATGATGAATATACATGTGAAATTATAAAGATTGTGTCAGCACTTGTTGCTAATATAGAAGAAAATATTTATGATGATGAAACAATAAAGGCAGCTGCAATTGAAGTAGAGCAGATGCTTAATGTAAAGTTTGACTATAGTAAACCTCTTGAAAATCAGCTGCTGAGACTGATTGACAGACTTAATATGATGTATACAGAAGAAGAGTCAACAAAGATTGCACTTATGCCTGACCATGCGGGTCCCAGACCTTTGGATGTATATCCAAAAGAATATTATAGCGAAGCAATAGAGATGCCTTTTGAATATACAACAATTCCTGTTCCGGTTGGATACGATGCGATATTAAAACAAAAATACGGTGAAAATTATATGACTCCGATAATTGCTAACAGCAGTCATGAATACCCATTTTATAAAAAACAGAAAAGGGAGCTTTACAGCCAGATGGGTATAAAGATATGAAGACAGTAATTACATACGGAACATTCGATTTATTTCATCAGGGACATTATAATCTTTTAAAAAGAGCAAAAGAGTTGGGTGATTACTTAATAGTTGGCGTTACAACTGAGCATTTTGACGAAGCAAGGGGTAAGGTCAATGTTGTTGACCCTATAATTGAGCGTATAGAGAATGTCAAAAAGACAGGTTTTGCCGACATGATTATTGTTGAAGATCATGATGGGCAGAAAATTGAAGATATTCAAAAATACGGTGCGGATATATTTACTGTTGGTTCAGACTGGGTAGGAACATTTGATTATCTTAATGCCTTCTGTAAAGTAGTCTATCTTGAGAGAACGCCCAATATTTCTTCAACATTTCTTAGAAAAAAACAGTTCAAAATTGTAAGAATTGGCATAGTAGGTACGGGAAGAATTGCACCAAGATTTATATCGGAATCAAAATATGTAAGTGGACTTACGATAGAATGTGCTTACAATCCGGTAGATGAGAGTGCAAAGAGATTTGAAAAATGCGAGAAAATAAAGTGTTATACAGGTGATTATGAAGAATTTCTTGAAAATGTAGATGCCGTGTATATAGCTTCACCTAACGAAACACATTTTGAATATGCAAAAAAAGCTATAGAAGCAGGAAAACATGTGCTTTCGGAAAAACCGCTCTCATTTACCAAAAAAGAGAGTGAAGTATTGTATACAAGTGCAAAAGAAAAAGGCCTGGTGCTTATGGAAGCTGTAAAAGCAGCGTATTGTCCAGGATTCCAGCAGCTTATCAATGTCGCAAAAAGTGGAAAAATCGGAGATATAGTTGACGTTGAAGCATCCTTTACAAGACTTGCAGACCCGCTTTCAAGAGAACGTACAGATGCAGAATATGGCGGTGCATTTCTGGAGTTTGGACCAAGTGTGCTTGTGCCGGTAATTAAGCTGATGGGAAAAGATTACACATCAGTTACTTTTGACAGTATATATGATGGCAATGGAGTTGACCTGTATACAAAGGTTGATATACGCTATGACAACGGATTTGCAACAGTGAAGACAGGCGTTGGCGTAAAAACAGAAGGACAGCTTGTTGTTTCAGGAACAAAAGGATATATAATTGCACAATCTCCGTGGTGGCTTATGAAGAAGTTTGATGTAAGATACGAGGATTCATCAAAGATTGAGCATTTTGAGCCTAGATTCCAGGGAGACGGTTTGAGATATGAAATAAGTGATTTTGTTTCCAAGATAAATGGAACAGATAAGAAGGATTACAAGCTTACAGCAGGAGAATCAATTATAATGTCTGAGTTTGTTGAAAAATTCATGGAGCAGAAGAAAAACAGAAAAAATGGATGATTTCTAGACAGCGGAAAGGGGAAGATAAGTGAAGTCAGGGATTAAGTATGTTGACGGAATGGACTTGAGAGGTGTAATCAAAGCCGGGTTAGAGGATTTTGAACTGGATTATACTGGTTGTAAAAGTGCAGAAATGATTCTTGAAAATGGTGGAAATATTGACGGAATTGCAGTCAGTCTGTGTGATTTTACAGATAAAGGATTTTTAAAAGAAAATGCTTCGCAGATATTTAAGGATGCAATGTCTGTTGCAGACAGATACAATGCATATATTGTTATTGAGACAGAAAATGTGAAAAAAGCGGCTGTTCTGGAACAGATTATTGACGAATGTGTCAATGAAATTGCTGCATCAGATGTTAAGATTTTTATAGAAAATAGTTATACGAATGATAATGGAAGATTTTATCATAATGATTATTCTGAAGGTTCGAGGCTTGTAGAACTTACAGATAAACTTAATCTTCTTGCAGGTTGTGATAAATTTGGAATCTGTATCAATGTTGGACATGCTAATCTTCTTGGTATAAATGTGAGGGATATGGTGAGAGTATGCGGTAAAAAGACCGGTATAATGCATATTAACGATAACGACGGAAAAGGCGATTATCATCAGATGCCATATACATTTACGACAGGAAGAGGACTGCTTTCAACAGACTGGGGCAATATAATAGGCGATTTGTCAAGAACAGGATTTGACGGAAGATTTGTATTTAATGTTGAAGGCACATTTAAAAGAACACCGGCAAAGCTTCATAAATCAATGGCAGAACTTCTTGAAGCAATGTATGAAGAGTGGATAGAGAGCTGTTTTAAGACTGAAGAATATCTCGCGGCTGACGGAAAGAAAATTATTCTTTTCGGGGCAGGAAGAATGGCACTTAATTATATGCAGAACTGGGGAGATAAGTATCCACCTGCATTTCTTGTTGATAATAATTCTGAAATCCAGGGTCAGGAAAGATGGGGAATACCTGTGAAATCGCCTGATGAAATCCTTAATGTTCCGGAAAGTGAGCGAAATGTGTGGATTTGCAATATGTATTATGATGCTATCGGTGCACAGCTTGACAGCATGGGCGTCGAATACAGATGCTATTGGGACCATTATTATATGTAGTAAGTTGTGAGGTGAAAAATGCTTAAAGTAGGAGTACAGACAAAAGGAATCCTTCCTGATATGCCGGTAGATAAAGGCTTTCAGTTTATTAAAGATGCCGGATTTGAAAAAGTTGACCTGAGTATAGATACATTTTTGAAAAATTCAGATTTATACGCCGGTAATGTTAATAGATTTTTTGATGCTTCAGTAGAAGATTTGCTTGTATATTTCAATGATTACATGATTGCAATGGAAAAGGTGGGGATTAGTCCGTCACAGATGCACGCACCTTATCCGGTAAATGTTATTGGAAGAGGAAAACAGAATGAATATATGCAGGGGAATGTAATACCTAAAAACATATTGATAGCGGAATTTTTAGGTGTTCCGTGGATGGTTGTTCATCCGTTTAAAATGCAGTATGTGTATGGAAAAGATGTTGAACGTGCGAAAAATATTGAGTATTTTAAGATGCTCATTCCACTGTTAAAGCAGTGCAATGTCGGAATCTGCTTTGAAAATCTTTATGAGGGTATCGGACAGAGAATTGTTGAGGGTGTGTGCGCTGACCCTGATGATGCCATATGGTATCTTGATACGTTAAATGATTATGCGGGAGAGGAATTATTCGGGTTCTGTCTTGATACGGGACATCTCCAGCTTGTAAAAAGAGATCCATATGAATTCATAACAAAACTTGGCAGCAGGCTGAAAGTTCTTCATATTCATGAAAATGATGCTATTGGTGATTTACATCAGATGCCATATACATTTGGCACGAATGAATCAGAAGGCCAGGTGTGGGACAGAATTTATAAAGGTCTAAAAGATATTAAATTTGATGGAACGCTCAGCTTTGAGACATTTCCTACAATGAACAGTTTTCCGAAGGGAATGTCTGCAAGTGTTTTAAAAACAATATGTTCTATTGGAGAATATATGGCTGAAAGAATAGAAAATGAAGGCTAGAGGTCTTGAAGCGGAAAGGCAGTAGAAACTTATGAGAATCGGAATAATCGGAACAGGAAGAATTGCGTCAAGGTTTGTAGATACGGCATTTGCCGGGATTGAAAGTGCATATGTAAGCTGTGTATATAATCCAAAGGCTGCAAGTGCAGAAAAATTTGCAATACAGCACAGAATAGAAAATTATACAGATAGTCTTGAGGAGCTTACTATGCTTACAGACGCTGTATATATTGCATCTTTGCATGAGACACATTATGAGTATGCAAAATATATGTTAAATAATAAAAAACATGTTCTTTGCGAGAAGCCTGCAGTGCTTAAAAAAGCACAGGCAGAAGAACTGTATAGCCTTGCAAAAGAAAATAATGTTGTATTTATGGAAGCTGTAAAGACTGCTTACTGTCCAGGATTTCATGCCATGATGGCAGCTGCAAAGAGTGGAAAAATAGGAAGAATCATAGATGTTGAGGCGGCATTTTCCAGACTTACTCCTGTTAATACGAGAGAATATATGGCACAGGATTATAATGGAAGTTTCCTTGAGTTTGGTAGTTATGTATGTATGCCGGTGTTTGAACTTCTAGGATGCGATTACGATGACGTAAGATTCCATTCAATGCGGGCTGTAAACGGTGTTGATGCATATACAAAGGCAGTTTTTTCATTTGGCGGTAAATCTGCTGAAGTAAAGACAGGACTTGGTGTAAAGACAGAAGGCCAGCTTCTCATATCGGGAACAAACGGATATATTCTTGCCAAGTCACCATGGTGGCTTACAAAAGAATTTGAGATAAGATACGAAGACCCGAATAAAAAAGAAGTGTACAAATATGCTTATGAGGGTTCAGGACTGCAATATGAGTTGAAAAAGTTTATAAATAATGTAAACAATATAAATAAGATAAATGAATCTGACGATTTAGACAGCGAGTGTCGGAAGGTATCAGTATGGACAGGGGCAGAAGCCTGCACAAATCGTGAAATTTCAATAGCAACAGCAGATGTTATGGAAAAATTCATCGAGTGGAACAGACCACAGGTCCAGGAAAAACAGAAAGAATTGTTTGGCAAGGATATAAAAAAGCCGAGAGTATGGGCACACAGGGGCTGTTGCACGCTTTATCCTGAAAATACGCTCGAAAGCTTCAAGGCTGCGGCTGAGCTTAAAGGAATTACAGGTGTTGAGCTGGATATACAGTTTAGTAAGGATAAGAAAATAGTTGTATTTCATGACGAAAATGCAAGACGTGTTACGGGAATTGACAAAAATATAAAAGATTGTACACTTGATGAACTCAAAAGCTTCAAGATGGCATCAAATGAAGGCAGATATGCACAGATTCCAACTTTGACGGAGGTTCTTGGACTTTTAAAACCATATTGTGAAAACAACGGACTGTTAATTAATATAGAATTAAAAACGAGCAAAGTACGTTATGAGGGAATAGAGGATGAAGCTTATAAGCTTGTAAAATCATATGGAATGGAAAAATATATTGTATGGTCTTCATTTCTGGCAGATTCGGTATCCTGCATCAAAAAGATAGATAAAGATGCAAAAACCGGCGTTTTAGCTGGCTCGTTAGAAGATTGCATAGCAATGGCACAAAAGACAGGTGCGGAAGCACTCCATCCATATATAGGTGGGCTTGTATTTGAACTGCCTGAGCATATGAAAGACATGCCGGTGCGGGCATGGAATGGTGAAGAACCGTTCTTTAAGGATGGAAGACCGTTGAAAGAACCTGACCTTAATAAATATAGGTTTTATGGGGCTACAGATATATTTACAAATATGCCGGAGAGGTATCTTAATGAAAAGTGAATTTTTTAAAGAAGAAATTCGTGAAGGTTTTACTGTCAGTGCAGAGATGAAAAAAGTCTGGGCGGTCGAAATGAAAGTCCTTTCATTTGTCATAAGTGTTTGCAAAAAATATGACATACCCTATTTTGCGGATTACGGGACACTACTTGGGACAGTAAGACACAAAGGCTTTATACCATGGGATGATGACATTGACATATGCCTTAAACGTTCGGATTATATGCGTCTTATTGAAGCATTTAAGAAAGAAAATAATACAGATTATGTATATAATGGATTTTATTTTTCAGATACAAGCGGTCAGCCGTTTATGAGTGTGTCTGATTATACAGGAGTTCCAATACCGGCTTCGGTGCAGGAAAAGTTCTTTGGATGTCCGTATGTTGCAGGAATAGATATTTATCCGCTTGATTATGTGCCGAGAGATTCAGAACTTGCCGGACTTCAGCTTAATATGTATGTTGCATTGTACGATATTGCGATAAGATTTTATGAGATTTCCAGGCAGGAACTGGAAGATAATTTAGGGCAGATTGAGCAGATTTATAACGTGAAATTTGTTCGTGATAATACTTTAAGAGGTCAGATATGGCGGCTTGCAGACAGTATCGCAGCCATGTTTACCGAAGAAGAAAGCGATAAACTTACATTTCTTGCACGTAATGCACAGGGCGATGTCGGATTTGGATATAACAAAGAATGGTATGATTCATCGGTGGATATGAAGTTTGAGGATATGGATATAGCAGTTCCGTGTGGACATGACGATATTCTTACAATGCTTTACGGTGACTATAAAGTTCATGTCTGTAACACAAGTTCGCATAACTATCCGTTCTATGCGAAGCAGAAAGAGTTTTTGCTTGAGAATGGGTATGAGGTGTGAAAATAATTTATATATGAGGGAAAAAGATGATTATTCAGGAAAGCATTGATAAGATAATCAATTATGGTTTTTGACAGTTGAAGAGAAAGAAGATATATCGCTGTTCTTTGAAAATTACGGAAGTGACAAAATTATAGAAGTAGATAAAAATGCATATTATACATATAAATCATATACTACTGAAAATAAACCTGTTGATATACATGTAACCTATAATCAGGATATGTTTCGGGCATCAATAAATATAATAGTAAAATATGGTTATGCAGTGGCTGATGATATAAGCGGCAATCATGTATGTGTATTAAGTTATATGGGAAGTACATATAATCATAAATATGTATATTCAGGTGGGGCAGATTTAAGTTTTATTAATCAGTATGATTGCATATTTTTATATGATTGCAATGAGTTTTCGGTTGAATTATGTCAGCCTGTATTGAAGCTGTGGAGCGGTAAGCGGCTTGTACTGGTTGGTGAAAACTGGGAGGGATTAATACCGATGCTTCCGGAATTACAGGCAGAGTGCTGGTACGAACCGATACTTACAGATGAAAGATTCAAAGAGCTGTCATATGGAATGAAGAGCCTTAGAGTTATATTCGGAATGCCGCATGCAGAACCTATGGACAGATATAATGAAGGAATCATGTATTATGATGAGATAATGTCTTTTATATTTATGTTTGCAGATTACAGACAACTTGGCGAATTGAATCCTGATAAGAATTTTCTGGTGATTGACGGATATTATGACAATCTTGGTCTTTTGTTATACAGTCTAAAGTTGAAACAGTTGCACGTTACGCAAAAAGTAAAGGATTCATACCGGTAATAAATTTCAAGATGGCCGGTAACAGCTTTTATCAGAATAATAGTGATTATGATATCTGGAGCAAATTTTACGAGCAGCCGGAAGGCTATACACTGGATGAAGTATACAAAAGTAAAAATGTGTATTTTGTAACACCATTTTATAACGGAAGTGTTCAAAGCACACTTATGGAGCGTATGGCAGGAAATACACAGCTTTCATGGGTAAACGGCATATATAATACAAGAGTAAAGAAATATATTCAGGAGAGACTGGAAAAATATCTTCCTGCTCCATCAAAAACACTTGGCGTACTGGCACGCGGAACAGATTATATTAATACACATCTTCACAATCATCCTATTCATGCGTCAAAAGAAATGCTTAGTGAAAAAATGGATGAGACACTTAATAATGATAAAACATTAGAATATATATACATTGCAACAGAAGATGCCGGGTACTGTGAATATTTTAAGGAATATATAAGGATAAAGTCTCATTTACAGACCAGGAGCGTTTTCAGACAAAAGAAAATGAACTCCTTGCAGATTATCATAGAAATGAAAAAATCAAAAGGGATGGCTTCTTTCTTGGAGCAGAGTACATAGCGTCAATATATCTTCTGGCACATTGTAAATCTTTATTAGTATCAGGCGGCTGCAGAGGGCTTGATGAGGCACGGAAAGAAAATGGTGGAAAATATAAGGATGTTTATGTGTTTAATCTTGGCGTGAATGAGTAGAATATAATTGCATCAATGACTTATTACCGGTGAAAGTGTTTCTGCAAATACAGATAAGTTCCAGAATGATATGACAACACTTGAGAGTGCTGATGATGTGCTTACGCTTTTTGTGCATTTTGGATATCTTACGTATGATTTTTATAAGCATATTGTTTGGATTCCAAATCAGGAGGTGCAGAAGGAGTTTATTAAATATTTAGATGTGAGCAAATAAAAAACAAAGGTTAAGGAAATAGAAAATAAGCCGATATATTAAATATAATTAGGAATTATAGTGTAATAAATATTTAGTTGTAATTTATTACCGGTGTGCGAATGGAGTCGCTTGAATAATATATCGGAGAATCGTAGCAATATAGCGATTGGTGTATAAGCCCTGCATTTGTATGCAGGGCTTTAATTTTTGCGTTTGAAAATAAATGCGTATACTATGGAGAATTAATAACATGGAAGGTTATATTGATAGTGAAAAGACAGTATTTGCGTTTAATATATGGGATATTAATTCAGCAAAAGCTGTTATAGATGCGGCATGTAATACAAATAATAATATTATATTGCAGACATCTGCAAGTATATATAAAAAAATAGATGTTGAATCTATACAAAGGTTTGTTAAATATTATTCTGAAAAAAATAATATAAAGGTATGGCTACATTTGGATCATTGCAAAGATATTGACATGATTAAAGAAGCAATAGATAAAAAATATGATTCTATTATGATAGATGCGTCAGATATGGAGCTTGAAAAAAATATTAATATAATAAATCGGGTTGTTGACATTGCCCATAAGAAGAATGTGTTGGTAGAAGCTGAACTTGGGCAGATAAAGGGTGTTGAAGATAATATTTCTTATAACGGCGATTCTGTGGTGCAATATAAAGAAATAGATACATTTTTGAAAAATGCAAATATGGATATGGTTGCGGTTGCGTTCGGAAATGCACATGGTATATATAAAGGAACTCCAAAGTTAAATTATGATATTGTGAGATATGTTACAGACAAAACGAATAGACCCTTTGTTGTTCATGGAGGAAGTGGCATGTCTGATGAGATATTAAAAAAACTTATCTCAATTAATGGAGTGAAAAAAATAAATATATCGACAGATATAAAGTTGGCGTACAGAGAAGGAATATTAATTGCAATAAAAAATGGGACTTTTGACAAACAGGGTTTTCAGGCTGTATCGGTTGAAAATGATATAAATAATGCTATTGCAAAAGTGGCTGAAGCAAAATTAAGACTGTTAGATGGGAAATGTTAGTTATGAAAAATGTATTGGTTATTAATATGGGCTTAAAAAGCATACGTTCTATTATATTTAATCAAAATGGATTAAAACTTGGAAGCTCGTCATTGGCTATAAATACAGCGATAAATGATAAATGTGTAGAGCAAAGCCCGAATGAGTGGTGGGAAAAGGCCAATACAGTTATACATAAGTCATTGAGAGATTCAGGAAATCCACATATAGATTTTATTACTGTTACAACATCTGCATCATGTCTTGTTTGTATAGATGAAAATGGCAATCCGTTACAAAGGGCATTTATGGTGTCAGATAAACGTGCAGAGAAAGAGGCAGCAGAAATAAAACAAATGCCGGAATTTGATGAAGTTTATAAGGATACAGGGTTGGATTTAACATCAAGTTTAATGTTGCCAAAAATATATTGGTTAAAAAAACATATGCCTGATGTGTTTGAAAAAACAGAATATTTTGTAACGCCGAATGATTTCCTTATTTATAAACTTACAGGTAGATGTGTAACCGATTATTTTAATGCAATAAAGTATCATTATGATGCGGGAAAAAAACAATATCCGGTTAATTTGTTAAAAAGAATGGGGATAGACGCAAATTGTCTGCCTGATGTAAAAAATACCGGGGAATATATAGGAGATGTATTATCTGATATTGCAGATGAATTAGGTATAAATAAAGATACAAAAGTTGTAATTAGTTCATATGATGCAATATGTTCGTTTATTGGCAGTGGTGTTAATGACGAGGGAGAATCAAGTGATGTATCTGGAACGGTAACTGTGTTCAGAACATTGACTAGAAAGGAAACTTGCAAATCTTCTAAAATATATAGTATGCCATATTATAACGAAAACGCTAAAATTATTGGGGGTTCAAATAATTTAGGTGGTGGTCTGATTGAATGGGTGAAACAGTGCTATTATTTAAATGATGAATATCCATATGAAATAATGGAAAAAGATGCGGCAGAGTCTGATATTGGTGCAAGAGGATTAGTATTTTTACCATTCTTATTGGGGGAGCGGGCTCCTATATGGGATGATAATGCACGAGGAGTTTTCTTTGGACTGGAAAGAATGCATACAAGAAAAGATATGACAAGAGCTGTATTTGAAAGTACGGGATTTATTGATTTAAGCATAATAGATGCAATAAAAGAGACTGGAACTGATGTCAGCAGTGTAAGATTGTCAGGAGGACTTGCCAGAATTAATCTTATATCTCAGATTAAAGCAGATGTACTTGGTAAAGATGTGCTTGTTTTATCAGAATTTGAAACAACTGCATCAGGGGCAGCAATGATGGTTCTTACAGGACAGAATATTTATCCTGATATGAAATCGGCATCGGATAAATTTTCAACTGTAAGAATGATAATAAAGCCCAATATGGAAAATAATAAGAAATATATGTACATGTATGAATTGTACAAAGAGTCATATAAAGCATTAAAGCCGTTGTTTAAGAAAAGAAAGGAACTAATTGATAAATTAAGTAATGATAAAGAAATTCAAATTGAAAATTTGTAGGTGAATAGATATGCTGGATTTTAATATTAATCTTAAAACTAAGATATATTTCGGAACAGATATAGTAAAAAAAGCATTAGATGCTGAACATGAAAATATATGTGGCACTGTTTTGATTGTGACAACAGGAAAATCATTGATAAGGCATGGTTATGTAGATGCTTTGTGTGATATTCTAAAAAATAATCGCAATATTAATAAAGTTCTTATTTATGACAATATTAGTGGAAATCCCAAATTATCACAGGTTAAAGAAGCTGTTCAAATCGGAAAACAATCAGATGTAAAAATCGTAATTGGTTTTGGCGGGGGAAGTGCTATTGATGCAGCAAAAGCAGTTGCGGTTGGTATTGGAACTAAAAACAATATTGAAGACTATTTATTTAAAGGTCGTGTACCGGAAAAACAAACACTGCCGATAATAGCAATTCCTACAACATCTGGAACGGGAAGTGAATTGAGTAAAGGTGCAATTATTACAAGTGATAAAGAAAAAATAAAAACAGGTATAAGGGGAGAAAATATAATTCCTCAAATTGCCATAGTAGATGCTTTATATACATTGACAGTTCCAGTAAAAATATCTATGGAAACAGGTTTTGACGTTTTGGCTCATGCGATAGAATCCTATGTTTCAGTTAAGTCAAATATATTTTCTGAAATGCTTTCTGAAAAAGCAATAAAAATTGTTGGAAAATATTTATCAATTATAAAAGAAAATCCAGATAATATATATGCACGAAAACAGTTAAGTTATGCTAGTATGATTATGGGAATAAATTTGGCTAACGTAGGAACGTGTCTTCCACACAGGATGCAATATCCAATCGGAGGAATTACAGATACGAGTCATGCGGCAGGACTTGCAGCACTATATCCGTCATGGGTGTATCATGAATATAGTGTAAATGATGAAAAAATAAATAACATATTTGAATATATGGGCTTAAAATCAGTCAGAAGTGCAGGAGAAGCAAAGGAACAGATTAAAGATTATTTACAAAGTATTGATTTGAATTATAATCTGGCACAGATGAAAATAAATCACAGTGATGTTGAAATGTTATGTGATAAAGTTACCGGTAATATAAAAAATGATAAATTAGCGGATATACAGAATATAGTCAATACTATTTTCTGTGAATCCATTTAAATACGAGGTGAAATAATATGCAGGCAATCATAATGGCAGCAGGAAAAGGAAGCAGATTAGGAGAACTTACAAAGGATAAGCCAAAGTCTTTTGTTGAAATAAAAGGAGTAAAATTATTAGAGTATAATATTTCATTATTACACGAATATGGAATAAAAGATATTATTATAGTTACAGGATATATGACAGAAAAAATAGAAAAGCTGTGTGAAAAAATAGAGGGAGTAAAATGTGTTTTTAATCCTTTTTATGAACAGGTAAATGTGTTGGGCTCATTTTATATTGGTATGCCATATATAAAAGATGATGTTATATATATGCACGCAGATACATTGTGTTCACCATCTGTATTTGAAAGAATGATAAATGAAAATGCGGACATAGTACTTCCTGTTGATTACAAAATATGTGACGAGGAAGCAATGAAAGTAAAAACAATAGATAATAAAATTGTTGAAATAAGTAAACAGATTCCATGCAGTGAAGCCGAAGGTGAGTTTATTGGAATTGCCAAAATATCAAAAAAAGTATTAAATGATATTAAGCATGCAGCTAAAATACTTATGCAGCAAAAAAATTTTACTTCATATTTTGAGGGAGCAATAGAATATCTGATAAAAAATGAAGATTACAAACCTACACCGATTTCGACAAATGGCGAGTTTTGGGGAGAGATTGATTTTATGGAAGATTACGAAAGAGTTTGCGAATTAATTTCAGATGAGCTTGTTAATATTGCAAAAAGAAATGATATTGGGAGATAGATATTAGTGGAACATGTAGTTGCAACGGAATCAAAAGAAATTAAATACATAAATAAACGGCGAAGGAAAGCTTTTTATGAAAAAGTACTTTTTTATTTGTTAAGAATATTTCCTGTTAAAAAAAATCTGATAAGTGTATGTACATTTGAAGGAAAAGGCGGATTTGGTTGTAATGCCAAGCCACTAGTAATGAAAATACATGAAATGAATCCGGAATACCAATTTGTATGGTTTGTTAATGATATGGGAAAAAGTTTTCCAGATTATATAAAAAAAGTACCTAATACATTGATAAGCAGAGTATATTGGCTTACACGTTCAAAAGTTTGGATTGATAATTACAGAAAACCATTTGGAACGTGTAAAAGGAAAAATCAATATTATATAAATGTAAATCATTACACTGTTGCGATTAAATGTACGGGACTATTAAGAGGCGAAGGATTTTCAGAGATGGCATATCTGGTAAGTAAAAATGATTCGGATATGATAGATGATTTGGTTATTGATTCTGATTGGTGCGAGCAATGTTTTGACAAAGCACTGGTTTATGAGGGAACATTTCTGAAAACGGGTGCACCGAGATGTGATGTGCTTTACGGAGACAGAAGTACATTGAAAGAAAGATTTCATAGAAAATATAGTCTTCCGGAAGATGCAAAGGTAATAATGTTTGCTCCGACCTTCAGAGAAGGTGCGAAGGATGGAATCCGCAGTGTGTATTCAGAAATATGGACTATAGATTTTAAGAGACTTATAGATAATCTTGAAACTAAGTTTGGTGGAATATGGTATGTGTGTATAAGGGTGCATCCACAGTTAGCTCCAACATTCAATGAATATAAGAATCCAGAGGTTCAGGAAAGACTTATAGATGAAAGTCAGGCAGATGACATGTATGAACTGCTTGCGGGGATGGATGCTTATATTACTGATTATTCAAGTGCCTGCTTTGAAGCTGGTTTTGCACATATTCCGGTATTTATATATGCAGATGATATACAGAAGTATGCAAAGGACAGAGGGGCACTTATGTGGAATATAGCCACAGACCCAAGACATAGTATAGGAAATAATAAGAAGTTCACACCAAAGATGGATGTAAAGTTTCCGTTTCCGGTTGCAAGTGATAATGAGCAGCTTGAAGAAGACATTGTGGAGTTTAATCAAGAGGCGTATGACAATAGGCTGAATGTGTTCCATGAAAAAATGGGACTTGTGTTTAATGGTCAGGCAAGTGAAAAACTTGCAGAAGAGATAATAAAAAACATTAGCTATAAATGAATAAAAAATATATTCAAGGAGGAAAGCATTATATAAATAATGTGTATGTTTATATGAAAGCAATAATATTTGGTGCTGCCGGGGGTGGAATAAGATTATTTGATAAAATAAGCGAGAGATATGAAATTATTGCCGCAGTTGATAATGATAGTAAAAAATGGGGAAAATATATTAATAATGTTTTAATATCTAACCCGCAAGATCGACTGATGAAAAAAGATTATGATACAATTATAATAACATCGGTTCCCGGTAAGGATTCAATTATAGAGCAGTTGAAAGAATATAATATTGACGAAAATAAAATAAATACGGGTTATGTTGATTTGCCGTTGGATAGCAGACGTATTTTTTGCGAAAATATGGCTCAATTACATAAAGATATACCGGATAATATATGTGTTGCGGAAGCGGGAGTGTTTCAGGGGGATTTTGCCAAAATAATAAATCAAAATTATAAAAACAAAAAATTATATTTATTTGACACTTTTGAGGGATTCTCCGAAAAAGATATAGCATATGAAAAAGGTTTTTCCAAAGCTGAAGCAGGAGATTATAATTTGACAAGCATAGATATTGTAATGAATAAAATGAAATTTCCGCAAAATTGTGTGATAAGACAAGGCTTCTTTCCTGAAACAGCTATTGGAATAGAAGAGAAGTTTTGTTTGGTTAATTTAGATATGGATTTATACAGACCGACATTAATGGGATTGGAATGGTTTAAAGACAAGATGGTAAGTTCAGGATGTATATTAATACATGACTATTTTACGGATAATTTTACGGGAGTGAAAAGGGCTGTGGAAGAGTTTTTGGCTGAGAATAATAAATTATATAAATTGCCTATCGGTGATGGGATAAGTATTGCAATAGTTGGATTTTGATTTTGTATAATGGCAGGATGAGCGATGGATAAGATATATTTATTTGGTGCAGGAATAAATGCGTATGGTATTATTTCTTACATAGGTAAAGAAAATGTTATAGCGGTAATTGATAATAACGAAAAAAAACAGGGAAATAAAATAATGGATATTCCCATAATCTCGTTTGATGATTTTTTGAATCAATATGATGGTAAAGAGGTTGTTATTACAGCCGCAATATGCGATGACATGATTTGTCAGCTTGAAAACAGCAATATAGAAAATTATAGTATTTCACCTATGGTTACAACAGGGGCAATTTTAAATCCGGATAAGATTGCTGAATGTTGTAAAGATTCCAATCGAATATATTTGGTAGGGCAAAATATTTTAATGAAAAAATTTTGCGAGTTTATTTTTGAAAATAAAAAGGAAACACAAATTTATATTGTTGACAGTGAAAAAATACAAAATGCTTTTAAAAATATAAAATATGTCAGATATGAGGATATACCAGAAGATGCAGATATAATATTGTTTAAAGAAAATTTGAATGATGAGGACAAACAATGGCTGTCAAAGTTTAAAAAAGTTTGTGATATATATAAATTAAAAAATTTCGAATTATATGAAAAATTAAAAAAATACAAGAATAAATATAAAAATAAAAAATGTTTTATTGTAGGAAACGGGCCGAGTTTAAAAATAGATGATTTGAACAGAATTTACAGAAATAATATTTGCAGTTTTGGACTTAATTTGATTTATAAAATGTTTTCAGATACTATATGGCGACCGACATTTCTTGCAATATCGGATTATACATTGTATCGTACGTATTATGATGATATAAAAAACATGAATAATCAGATTCTTTTTGTGCGTGATTTTTATGAAGTAGAGGATACGCCTCATATAAAAGGAATAAATTATTTTCCTTCAAGTGGAAAAAGAGATTATTATGATATGCAAAAATTTTCAACGGATATAACTAAAAATGTATATAGCGGTTATACAGTTATGTATGATGCAATGCAAATAGCGGTATATATGGGATTTACGGAAATATATCTGATAGGTGCTGATTTTAGTTATTTGGGTGAGGCAATAAAACAGGGAAATCATGTTTATGATTATAAAGAAAAGGATAAAAGAGATGTTTCAGGTACGATTCATATAGATGTATCTTTAAATGCATTTAAGCTGGCAAAAAAATATGCAGAAGAAAATGGTATAAAAATATATAATGCTACAAGAGGCGGTAAATTAGAAGTGTTTGAGCGAAAAGATTTGGATGAATTATTTAAGGAGACAGAAAATCAATGAAGTGTAAAATATGCGGAAGCGAAAATACAGATATAATTTATAATGATTTAATAAGGGATGGAGGATTGGGACAATATACAAAGAAGCCGATTAAAATATTTCAATGCAAAAATTGTGATGTTATTTGGCATGATAATGAAATAGCTGATGTTAAAGAATATTATGAAACCGAAGAATATAGAAATGAGCTGGAGGGAAGTTCGGAAGAAGAAAAGTTTTATGAACTTCGTGATAAGGAAACTCTTGATAAATTAAATTATACAGGTACGACTATATTCAGAAATAAAGTTGTAGCAGATATTGGTTGTGGCTGCGGAGCGTTTTTGGATTATATCAGCGGAGTTGCAAGAGAAGTGGTTGCGGTTGAACCGTCTTTAAAATATAGAAATATCATGTCTCGAAAAGGCTTTAGTACATATTCATATGCTGATGAAGCGAAAAAGCTATATGCAAACAAAATAGATGTAATAACATCATTTGATGTTATAGAGCATGTTCAATCTCCTGAAAGTTTTATAAAAGATGTCTATGATTTGCTTACAGCGGGAGGGAAGGCAATAATAGGCACACCTACAGATGCACCTGTTATGAGGAGTCTGTTAGGAAAGGATTATGAAAAGAAGCTTTTGTTCAGTACACAGCATTTATGGATTTTATCGGAGAAAAATCTCAGAATAATTTCAGAAAAATGCGGATTTAAAAATATTGATATTAAATATTATCAAAGATACGGAATAGATAATATGCTTGGGTGGCTGAAAGATAAAGAGCCTAAATCAGAAATTAAACAGAAATTTATTACAGAGACATTAAACAATGTATGGAAAGCACAGCTTGTTGATAACGGACTTGCAGATTATATTGTTTTGTATTTGGAAAAATAAAGGAGCTAAGATACTATGGAAAAGATTGTATCATTTATACCAATAAAATTGAATAATCAAAGACTGCCGGGTAAAAATTTGATGGACCTTGAAGGCAAGCCGTTGTGTAATTATTTATTTGATACGATAAATCAAGTGGATACAATACAAAAGAAATATGTTTATTGCAGTGATGAAAAAATAAAGAGTTATATACCGGAGGGAATAGAATTTTTAAAAAGAGATCCTTATCTTGATGGATTCAATGTAAAAGGATTGGAAATTATAGAGAGATTTGTACAGGATGTTGATGCGGATATATATGTTCTGACGCATGTTACACAGCCGTTTACAAAGACGGAATCTATTAAGAAAGCACTTGATAAGGTTATTAACGAGGGATATGATTCGGCATTTAGTTGTACAAAAATACAGGACTATTGCTGGTACAACGGAAAACCGTTTAATTATAATATGAAAGATATTGTTACAACTCAGAATCTTGAACCGATATATAAGGAAACAGGTGCTTTTTTCATATTCAGAAAAGAGGTGTTTACTAAATTACACCAGAGAATTGGGAAAAATCCATATATGTATGTAATTGATGAATTTGAGGCAGTGGACATAGATGAGCCGGAGGATTTTGAATTCGCAAAGGCTGTGGCAATTTATTATAAGAAAAAGGGAATGTTAAAATGAAAAATGTTCAGGTATTAGATTGTACATTAAGAGATGGCGGAAGAATAATAAATTGTAAGTTTGAAGATATGACAATATATAATATTGCAAATGAACTTACAGAATCCGGAATAGATATAGTAGAACTTGGATTTTTACGCAGTACGGAATTGGTAAATTATGACGGAAATTCAACATTTTTTACAGATGTTTCGCAGATGTCACGATTTATACCACAGAATAAGAAGAATACTACATATGTGGCATTTATTGATTACAATATGTATAATTTTGAAGATTTAAAAGAGTGTGATAATACATCGGTCACAGGAATAAGAGTCGGATTTACAAAGAAGCAATATTTGGAAGATATAGCTGGGATAAAGAAGGCACTTTATACAGTAAAAGAAAAAGGTTATAAATTATTTATTCAGACGGTTAATTCTCTGGCGTATTCAGATAAGGATATGTTAAATTTAGTAGATATGGTTAATGAAATCCAGCCGTATAGTTTTGGAATAGTTGATACATATGGTGCAATGTATTTGGAAGATATTATTCATTATTATAATGTTGTTGATTATAATTTGAATTCGGATATTTGTATAGATATTCATTCTCACAATAATTTTCAATTATCATTTGCATTTGCACAGGAGACCATAAGATTGTCAGGCGATAAAAGAAATATAATATTGGATTCTACTCTTAACGGAATGGGAAAATGCGCGGGAAATTTGAATACGGAATTAATAGTTGATTATCTTATACGAAAGAAAAATTATGATTATGAATTAGATGGCATATTGGATATTATAGACAGGTATTTGGCACCGTTAAAAAATAATTATTCATGGGGATATTCTATACCGGCATTTATGGCGGGAATATATAAATCGCATCCTAATAATGTTATATATCTTACAGAAAAATACAGACTTAGCAGTAAAGATATAAAATATATTATATCTGCAATAGATGAAGATAAAAGACAAAGATATGATTATGATAATATACAAAGAATATACAAAGAATATAACAGCAGCAAATATGATGATCAAACGACAATATGTAATTTAAGAAGTGTGTTAAAAGATAAAGATATACTGGTTCTTGTACCTGGAGTTACGGTAGATACATTTAAAGATAAAATATGTGAGTATGCAGATAGTAAAAAAATGATAGTAATCAGCGTGAATTTTATTCCGGAATATTTAACTTGCGATTATTATTTTTATGCAAATTCAATACATTGGGGTAAAGTATATAATTATATTGAAAAGAAAAAAAGTATATTGGTATCGAGCTTACATGAACATACAGAAGAAACAAATATTGTTGATTATTCCTCATTATTAGTTGATAACAGTGTATTGGCCGATAACAGTACAATGATGTTATTAAATCTCCTAAAAAAATTAGAGGTGAAGTCAATTGGAATCGCAGGATTTGACGGTTTAAAACATAATGAAAAAAATTATATAAACGAATTATTTATGGATAATATAAATGAGCGTACTATAGAAGAAACTAACAGAGAAATCAGAAAAATGTATAATGATTTTAAATTAAGAACAAAAGATAAAATAAACGTGCAAATAATTACTCCGACATTGTATGAGTAAGAGGAGGCGGTGAATTTATGACAATAAAAGCTTTGATAATGGATGTGGACGGAACATTAACAGATGGAACCATTTATTTGGATAATAACGGAAATGAAATGAAAAAATTTAATGTTAAAGACGGATATGCCATTAATACAATTTTGCCCGAATATGACATAGTACCTATTGTTATTACAGGGCGCAGGTCTGAAATTGTCAGGAAAAGGTGTGAAGAGTTAAATATTAAAAAAGTGGTTCAGGGCAGCATAAATAAAGTTAATGATATGAAGTTGATTTTAAATGATTTATCTATATCAATGGAGGAAACTGCATATATAGGAGATGATATGAATGATATTGAGTGTATGAAACTGGTAGGATTATGTGCATGTCCGAATGATGCTGTCAATGAAGTTAAGAAAATATGTGATATTGTTGCTGAAAAAAATGGGGGCGAAGGTGCAGTCAGAGAAATTATAGAAAAAATCGTACAATGAGTAGAATAAGTTTTATTTAGACAAGGAGGCAGAGCAATCTGTTAATTTTAACTTGATTATAGATTGTTTAACAATTTATGAGTGATGTGTGTATAGGAATATCTGTTGTTACTTCTATTTACAATAAATCAGTATATTTAGATGATTATTTTAAAAGTTTAATGAACCAAAGTTTTAAAAATTTTGAGGTTATATGTGTGGAAGACTGTTCAACAGATGATTCAATGGAACATTTAAACAGGTTGGTGTTTAATAAACCTCAATTTACTGTTATTAAAAATGAAGTAAACAGTGGCTTGTCAGTAAGTAGAAACAAAGCTATTAATATGTGTAAGGGTAAATACGTTTGTTTTCTTGATGCAGATGACTGTTTCAGACCGGATGCATTTGAAAAGTTATGGAATGTTGCGGAAAAATATGAATTGGATGGTGTACTTTTTAGTGCGTCTGAGTATTCTGAGAATTTAAAGAAAAACCTAAGGTCTATACAATATAAAGCGTCATATCCGATATGCGATGGGAGAACTATAATATCATTACTGCATAAAAATAATGAATATAGTAGTGCATGCGGATTTCAATTATGGAATGTGCAATATCTTAAAAATATAAATGCAAGTTTTTATCCGGGGATAGTTTACGAAGATACATTATTTACACTCAAGACATTATTAAAGGCAAAAAAAGTTACAGCAATACCCGATAATATATATATTTACAGAAAATGTCAGGATTCTATATCGCACAGTTTGGGAATAAAACAGTTAAAGTCATGTTTGATTATATATGAGGCTCTGCGTAATTTTGAAAAGCAATATATACATGATGAACTTGTATATTTTGAAATTCATGAAAGATTATTACTGTTTGAAAAAAGAATACAGCATATTATATGCACTGAGCAAGATAAAATAAAAGATTTAGTGCTTGATGAAAATAACAGTAAAATTTTAAAGCCTTTTTTGGAAACAATCAGCTTTCCGTATATAAGAGAATTTTCTGATGAAGAGAAAGAAAACATAAAAAAAGCATCAGATGTTTATGTTTTTGGAGATGGAATAATTGCAGAGGAAGCTATGGCATTGCTGAAAAAAGAAAATATCAGTATTAAAGCAATCATAGTTTCAAATTTGTCAAGTAATATATGGAAAGGCTATAGTGTAATTTCTATTGACGATTTTTGCGACAGAGGTATGGTGATAATTTCGGTAACACCTAAATGGAGAAAATCAATAGAGGATAAATTAAAAGAAAATGGAAATGAAACTATATTTATAACAAAATAAGCAATTATAAGAGGAGAACAATATCGTGAAATGGACAAATAAATGCAATGAAAGTTTTTTGAATCAAAAAAATATAAATAATATAGATAACGATGCTAAATTTTGTATTTATGGGGCAGGAAAGCTGGGAGGAGATTTATATAAAACATTAAAACACTACGATATGTTTTTTTGTTTTATTGATAATAATCATAGTATTCAGGAAAAAGGCTATAAAAATGAAGCAGTAATATCAGAAAATGAATATTTTAAAAAAGAAATAAAATATCCTGTGATAATATGTGCGTCAGACAAAAACACTTTATTAATAGAAAGTGATTTAAAAAACAGAGGGCTGATTCATAACAAAAATTATTACATATGTAGAGAATTTACCGACAAACTATTGCCGATTATAGCATATAAATTTTTTAATGAGACATTTATGAGTCTGTCGCAGATTTGTGTTACGGAAAGATGTACGCTGCGGTGTAAAAAATGTGCACATGGTTGCTATAATGTTCCGATTACAAAGGACGATATGACATTGGAACAGGTAAAAAAGAGTGCGGACATATTTTTTTCAAAAGTGGATTATATTCAGGAGTTTGTTTTAATAGGCGGAGAACCGTTGTTATATAAGTATTTGACAGATGCCGTTGAATATATAGGAAGCAAATATCGTAATCAGATGAGTGTATTTTCAATAACATCAAACGGAACCATAACACCGTCAAAAGATTTGCTTGAAAAGTGTAAAGAGTATGGTGTCTTGTTTAGAATATCAAATTATTCCGGAACAATATCAAAACTTGAATTACAGTATGAAAAATTAAGAAAATTATTTATAACTAATAATGTTGAATTCAGAATAAGCAGAAAAGAACATGAATGGATGGATTATGGTTTTGATTATTATAAAAGAGAATGTGACAATGAACAGTTGATAAATGTTTTTGATGCTTGTGGTACTCCATGTCATGAAATAAGAGAAAATAAATTTTACTATTGTGTTATGGCAAGAAGTGTAGCTGATAATTTATCTGTTAATGTTGGCAAAGAAGATTATTTGGATTTTGAAAAGCTGTCAGGAGATAACTGGAGAAGAGAATTGTTGGAGTTTATAATGGGATATTCTGAAAAAGGATATTTGGATATGTGCAGATATTGTCATGGAGCAGAAAGTTATGAATATCCGATTCCGGCGGCAGAACAGTTGTAAATATCATATATAGAATAATGTAATCAGTATTGGGGAAATGTTTTTATGAAGAAAAGTAATCCTAAGTTAAGCATAATTGTGCCGATGTATAATGCCGAGAATACCGTATCGGAATGTATAGAAAGTATTTTAAATCAGGAATTTAGAGAATATGAGCTCATATTGGTAGATGATGGTTCAACAGATAATACATTAAATATATGTAAGATATATGCTGAAAAGGATTCGAGAATTATTATTGTGCCATTAGAAAAAAATATGGGATTGATTGCAGCAAGAAAAACAGGCATTGGAATTGCACATGCGGAATTTATAGGTTTTGTTGACAGTGACGATTGGATAGAACATGATATGTACAGCAATTTGATGAATATACAAAAGGAAAATAATTGTGATTTGATTTCCTCAGGAATATATAGGGATTATATTGAAGAAAAATATACAACGGAAGTTGTTGATAATTTTCAAGAGGGAATGTATTACAATCTTCCGCAGGATATTTACGGAACAATGCTGTATGATGATAAAAATAAGACTTTTGGGATCTTTTGTACATTAGTAAATAAATTATATAGAAAAGATATTTTACAAGATGTTTATAAAGATATTGATACAAGAGTTTTTTATGGTGAAGATTGCCTGGCTTTTTTTTCTTATATTATGAAAATATCAAATTTGTATATACTGAAAAAATCGTATTATCATTATAATATCAGAAAAACATCTATGTGCGGCTCTGTTGATGAGCGATTAAGTACAAATACATATTATTTGTATAAGGGCTTGGAAAAAGAGTTTATAAACAAAAAAGAATATAAATATATATTGTTAAGACAGTTAAAAAAATATATTTTGGGAATTGAATTACATACATTGGATAAGTTATATAATATAAGTGCATTTTCGCTCGGAACATATAAATATTCTTATGAAAATTTAAAAAATAAAAAGGTTGTTATATATGGGGCTGGTAACAGTAGCGAGTCGTTATATAATTATTTAACAAAAGAATGTAAGTGTGATATTACCGGATGGGTCGATAAATATCCTGAAGGTAAAGATATGAAGGTGATGCACGAAATATTAGCCGTCAACAGTATTTTAAATATTCAATACGATTATATTGTTATAGCTGTATTAAAAAAAGAACTTGCTGACAGTATAAGAAAAGAATTGATTGAATTATATAATATAGATTCAAAAAAAATTCTATGGAATAAAGTGGAATATGTTAATCTGTTGGATAAAATGTAAATCATTATATTATACATGGGGTGTTAAATGATAGAGAATCAAATAGTAAGTATAATTGTTCCGGTTTATAATGTACAAGAGTATATAAAAGATTGTATTAACAGTATTATTTGTCAGACTTACAAAGAGTTAGAGATTATATTAGTAGATGATGGTTCTTCTGATAATAGTTTGCAGATATGTAAGGATATGGCACAGAAGGATAACAGAATTGTGGTATTATCACAGTTGAACAGCGGGGTTGTTAATGCAAGAAAAAATGGTGTAAACAGAGCTACAGGAAAATATATTATGTTTGTCGATTCTGATGATTATGTTAATTCGGATTATGTTGAGTCTATGATGAAAATATCAAATGAATTTGAATTAGTTACATCAGGTATATTTGTCGGTAACAGAAAAGTGTTTGATTGTATTAATTCAGGTGAATATGATGTAGACAGGTTGAGTCCTGTTATAAAAAATATGATTTATGCACAGGACAATATATCGCGAGGGATTCTGTCATGTGTTTATGCAAAACGCTTTGAAACAGAATTGACAAAAAAGATTTTTAAAAATTTGGATGAAGATATATACTATGGTGAAGATGGAGAATTTGTCTATAAATATATTATTAATTGCAAAAAAATATATGTAACAAATAATTGTAATTATAATTACAGAATGAATAATTTGTCTGTAACACATAAAAAACATGATGATTTTTTGATTAATGTAAATAGATTATATATATCATTAAAAAAAGAATTTGAAAAGAGTACATACTCTGCGGATCTTATTCCTCAATTAGAAAAATGGATATTTGAACATATAAGAACAGCACCGGAAAACATGGGATTTGGTCCTGAAAATGTTCCTATAAAATTTGTCTTAAAATGTGATGAAAATTTTGTGGATAAAAAAATTGTTGTATATGGTGCGGGAAAAGTCGGAAAAGACTATATAAGACAAATAAAGAAAGAAAAAATGTGTAAAGAATTTATTTGGGTTGATAAAAATTATGCCTCAAAGGAAACGTATATGGAAGAACACGTATGTTCTCCGGAAAAAATTTTAGCATATGAATTTGATTATATTCTAATAGCAATAAATAATGATGTGATTATAAAAGAAATAAAAAGTGAATTGCAAAAAAAATTTGGAGTAAGCAGTGAAAAAATAATTTCATGTAAGCCGTTATATATTAAAGAATTTTACGCATAGACCAAGGTTATAAAATGCGAGGAGAAAAGTTATGCTGATAAAAAATAATGCAAATAAAACGGAGTTTTTAGAAGAAATAAAAGGTAAAAAACTGTATTGTTATGGTGCAGGAAAGGTATTTAGGGATTTTTTGAGGCTTTATCCGCATATTGATATATATTGGGTTGTTGACAGAAGTGCGGATATTTTAAAGGATAAATTTAAAAATATAAAATTTATAACACCTGAGCGGTTTTTGAAAGAGTGTGAAGATGAAAAATCAGTATTGTTAATAACGTGTTTTGATTATGTTGAAATTGAAAATGAGCTACAAAAAATACAATCTCTTAATGCTTTACCATGTTATGTGTATTATATTATGCAGGAAAAAGATGGTGTTAAGGAGATGTCATATGATTTGAATAAATATCAGTTGACGGAATTCAGATATCAGGATTGTATGGCAGGACAGAAAGCTCCCACAGATGTTACGATTATTGCAGCAAAATCAGGATACAAACCTATAACATTGAACAGGGGAACCGTAACAAGAGGAACAGAACAGACAAGGCTGGCCTGGGAAGATATTGCAGATAATTTAAAAGAAGATTCGTATTTGATACTACAGTTACCGCTTTTGGATGATACAGAGGGGCTGTATAAGATTTTTGATATAAAAAAGAAAAAAAATATAAAGATAATAGGTATTGTACATGATATTAATATCGTTAGGGGAAATCCTACAGAATATGATTTCAGGCAGTATAAAGTTTTAAAAGAAGTGCCGGATGTATTAATTGTACATAATATGTATATGGTGAAAATGCTGGCGGACAGAGGATTTGATTCTGACAGGCTGGTAAAGCTTGAAATTTTTGATTATCTGATTCCAGATTATAAGGAAATAAAAGAATCAGATGGAATTGTAATAGCGGGAAATCTAATGGAATCAAAGGCCGGATATGTATATCAAATTAATAAAATAAACAATGTTACATTTAATTTGTTTGGAGCAAATTATAATGCAAAAAAACCATTTGATAATATAAATTATTTTGGAGCATTTTTGCCTGATGAACTTATAAAAAATTTAACAGGTAAGTATGGTCTTGTATGGGATGGAGATTCTGTAGAGACATGTAGCGGAGGGAAAGGTGAGTATTTAAAAATCAATAATCCTCACAAATTATCATTGTACCTTGCTGTGGGACTTCCTGTTATTATATGGGATGAGGCTGCAGAAGCAGACTTTGTATTAAGAGAAAATGTTGGTTTTACAGTTAGGTCACTATATGACTTACCTGGAAAGATGTCGGATATTAGTAATAATAATTATGAAATAATGAAAAAAAATGCAGAAAAAGTGGGGGCACGGCTTCGTAATGGTGAATATTTGACAAGGGCTTTAAAGAAAGCAGAGGAAAAGATACAGGAGATTAGAGATGGAGAACATATATAAACGTGCAATTATTAATTCTAATAAAGTAGTAGAATACATGCAAGATGATTTATCTAGAGATATTTATATGGCACGTGTTATGAATAGTCTTACATATGATTATAATTATATAACACGAATTACTGTGGATAATATAGATGTAATGGATAAATTAAGAAAAGATATTGAATCATATATAAGGGAAGGAAGAAAGCTTATACTTGATGGAGCAGGTTATTATGGAAAAAGTATAAAAATGACTTTGAAGGATGTTAAATTTGAATGTTTTAGTGATAGAAATTCACAAGAGAAGATGATAATGGGAATACCTGTGCTTTCAAGGAAAGAAGCGGTAGAAAAATATCCGGATGCATTATTTATAGTAGATTCAATGGTTTATGCCAGACCAATAAAAACGGAATTAAAGCAGCTTGGCGTTGAACATATTCTTGATTTTGGAAGTTATCTTGGTAAGTATGGTAACGCACGGGATAATCAATATTATGATGTTTTTAGATTTGGTGATGATGAAGTAATAGCAGATGTTGGATACTTTGATTGTTATACAATGATACAATACTTTAAATATGGTAATAGTAAGTATAAAAAGATATATTCTTTTGAACCTGAACCACATCAATATGCACATTGTAAAGAAATAATTGAAAAAGGCGGATATCAGAATTGGGACATATATAATTATGGAGTATATGATAATAATTCAAAATTATATTTTAGTTCAAACAGCAGCAGTAGCAAGATAAGTAATGACGGCGATATAGAAGTTGATGTAATAAAACTTGATGATTTCTTCAAGGCACATGAAGCACCCACATTTATAAAGATGGATATAGAGGGAGCTGAGCTGGCTGCATTAAAGGGATGTGCAGAAACAATTAGCAGGTATAAACCTAAGCTGGCTATTTGTGTATATCATAAGCCGGAAGATATATTTGAAATTCCTGAATATATATTATCGCTTAATCCTGATTATAAAATGTATTTAAGACATTATACAAATCTTGTTAATGAAACTGTGCTGTATTGCGAATGACATATTTAATGATAGAGTTATTATAGAATAATTGAAAAAGATATATTTGACTTTGTTAACAAATTGAATTTGTAGTTCAATATATATTATTGCAATATTTATAATTCTGTGATATTTTAATAAAAAGCAGTTTTCTATATTACCTGTACGGTTGCTGTGTGACTTGTATAATTGATGGTATTCTATATTTTGATAGTATCATTTTCAGGCACATGGCAATGGGGCGGTACAGGGTCTGTCTATCTTGGTTTTTGTCTGTATTTCATTGAAATTCTGCTTTTAAAATAAGGTATAAAGCAGGATTATTATATTTACATGGTTCATGCCTGTGTTTTACAGGATGCAATAGTGTTTAGCCAGCATGGGATGTATTGCATAGGTGTATATTCAATGCTTAAAGTATTGGCCATATTCCTGCTTTATCGGATAAGATAAGGAGAAGGAATTATGAATGGTAACAGAGAGTATAAGAGTGATGTGTTCAGCATGCTTATGGAAGACAAGAGGCGTGCACTTCAGCTTTATAATGTAATGAATGGTTCGTCGTATGACAACCCGGATGATGTCGAGATTAAGACGCTTGACGGAGGAATATCCCTAACTGTAAGGAATGATGCAGCATTTGTGGTTGATGCAAGACTAAGCATATATGAGCACCAGTCAACAGTGTGTCCTAATATGCCTGTGAGAAGCCTGATATATTTTACGACAATTTTATCGGATATGCTTAGCGGAAGAGGCGGAGAAGGCAGGGAAAGAAAGATAGGACGCAATTTGTATGGAAGAAAGCTTGTAAAGATTCCGGTACCACAGTTTGTAGTCTTTTATAATGGAGAAGAGAAGCAGCCGGAGGTACAGGAGTTAAAGCTATCAGATGCATATGAGAAGGCAACTGATGATCCAAGACTGGAATTAAAGTGCATGGTGTATAATATCAATAATGGCAGGAATGAGGAGATAAGACATTCTTGCAGATGGCTTGATGAGTACATGATTTTTGTAAATAAGGTAAGGGAATTGCATTATGGAAGAACGGATGAAGACCTGCTTGTTGATATACAAATGGCAATAGATTATTGCATAGAGCATAATATATTAAGGGATTTCCTGATAAAACGAAGGAATGAGGTGACAAAGAGTATGAAGCTTGATTATACGTTTGACAGGCAGCTGGAACTTGAGAGGGAAGATGCGAGAGAGGAAGGATTCGAGGAAGGGCTCGAAGAGGGAAGAGAACAAGGACGTGAACAAGGACGTGAACAGGGACTCGAACAAGGACGTGAAGAGGGGCGTAGAGAAGAACGAGATATTGTTAATCAGTTGATTACATTGCTGTTATCTGATGGAAGAACAGAAGATTTGAAGAAATCTGCATCTGACAGGGAATATCAGATACAGCTTTTAAAAGAGTATGGATTAATGTAATTTTATAAAATAGAATTAATATTTGCTAATGTAAACGCCTTTAGAGTATAATAGCTTTAAAGGCGTTAGGTTTATACGGAGGCATTAAGATGCAGATTGAAGATATAGTAGCAAAGTTCTCAACAGGAATATTTGTCTGGTACAATTTTAAGGAAAATGCAGCAATTTTATATTTGTATTCGATAAATAAAGACAAAGAAATAGAATCATTTCTTAAAAATAAAGGAAATGTAACATTATGTAATATAAAAAAAGGAAATGAAAATATTGATGATGTTAAAAAATTTGATTACATTGTTGGTGTTGATGTTTTAGAAGAGAGTGAATCGCCGGTAGAATTGCTTACATTTTGCAGGAGTCATTTAAATGATGATGGCAGGCTTCTATTAGGAACAGAGAATAGGCTCGGAATTAAGTATTTTTGCGGGGACAGGGATCCATATACTAATCATAGTTTTGATGGAATTGAAGATTATAGAAGAATAACAGCAGCGGATAAGAAAGATATAGATGGAAGATGTTATTCCAGAGCAGAACTTAATGATATGTTATGTATGGCAGGGTTTTGTAATGACAAATTTTATTCAGTTATGCCGAATTTGAAAGAGGCACAGCTTATATATGCTGATGGTTATACACCGGTTGAAGATCTGGCAATCAGATATTTCCCTTTTTATAATTATCCTGACAGTGTTTTTCTGGATGAGCGTTTTATGTATAAGGATTTGGCTGATAATGATTTATTTCATACAATGGCTAATTCATATTTTATTGAATGTAGTCCTGATGGAAAGTTTGATGAGACGATGCATGTAACGCTTTCACTTGACCGTGGAGAGGAAAATGCTTTGGTTACAGGAATATATGAGCATGATGGAATAAGGGGCGTTTATAAAAAGGCTGTATATTCCGAAGGAATGAAGAAACTGTATGAAATGCAGGATAATCTTGATGAATTGAGGAGAAGAGGTATTAGTGTCGTTCAATCTAAGATTGAAAACGACAAATTTGTAATGCCATATGTAGACAAGCCTGTTGCATTGGTTGCGTTAAGAGAAATTGCAAAGAAAGATAAAGAAGCATTTTTTGATGCATTGAATGATTTGTATGAATTGATATTATCATCATCCGAGCATACAGATATTGTGAATGAAAAGGACAGGAATAGTGCCAATGGGAAAGATATGGGAGTTATCCTTTCAAAGGGATATATTGATATGGTGGCACTTAACTGTTTTTATGATGAGACGATAGAAGAACCGAAGAAAAGATTTATATTTTATGACCAGGAGTTTTATTTTGAAAACTGTCCGGCTAAAGCTATATTTTATCGTTCAGTAACAGTTATATATGATGGTGCTGATATGGAATTTGAAAGACTGATTCCAAGAAAAGAGGTGCTTGAAAGATTCGACCTTGCAGAGCTTGAAGAATTGTGGCAGCGTATATCCTACAGATTTACAAGCGAATTACGTAATGAAAAGGAATTACAGCTTTATAAACAGGAAAGAACGTGTGACGCAAGAGTAGTCTACAGTAACAGGGAAAAGATTAATTACAGTGCCTCTGATTATCAGGAAATATTTGTTGATATTTTCAAAGGACTTGACGATAAAACGAAAGATGGAAATAATAAAAAACTTGTTCTTTTTGGTTCGGGCAATTTTACAAAAAGATTTCTTGATGAATTTGCAGGTTGTTACGATATTTTTTCGATTATAGATAACAATCAGTCGAAATGGGGAACAATGATGGATAATGTACCGGTTAATTCTCCTGATGTTTTAAGAGATATAGATTCTGATGAACTTCATTTGATTATTTGTATAAAAAAATATTATGGTGTTGTAAAGCAGTTAAAGGAAATGGGAATTTCAAAGTATCATATATATGACCCTTCAAATGAATATCCGAATAAAAGAAGAGAGATTGCACAAAAACGTGCGGCAGGCATGATTGCTGAGAATTCAGGAAATACTGGCACTGATGGAGAAAATGAGAAAAAACCGTATAATATAGGTTATATAGCTGGTGTTTTTGACCTTTTTCATATCGGACATCTTAATATGTTTAAAAGAGCAAAAGAACAGTGCAACTATCTGATTGTCGGGGTCGTGTCAGATGAGGGGGTAAGGCTTAATAAGCAGGCTGAGCCGTTTGTTCCGTTTGAAGAAAGAATTGAAATGGTGCGTTCATGCCGTTATGTTGATGAGGCTGTAAAGCTTCCGCTTAATTTTTGTGGAACACAGGATATGTATAAAGTGTATCATTTTGATGTTCAGTTTTCAGGAAGTGATTATGAGCATGATGCGTATTGGCTTGCTCAGAAGGAGTTTCTTGAAGAGCATGGTTCAACAATGGTATTTTTCCCATATACACAGAGTACAAGCTCTACGAAGCTGAAGAAAGCTATTAATGCAAAGATAAAAGAGTATGGTTTATACGAGGAGTGATTTTTAAAGTAATGCGTTTTGTTTTATTTTATTCAGATGTAGAGTCGTTTAATTATTTTACAGATAGAATTGTAGAGGAATTAAATAAAAAGAATCATGAATGTTTTGTACTTGATTTGCGTGATATGTCAGAATCTGGAGAACATTCATTTGAAAGATTTAATTCGTTCCTTGAAAAAAAAGCTGATGTGGCAATAGCATTTGATGGTTTGGGAATAAAGGATAGGATATTTGTTGAACTGTGGGATTCCATGAATATATTGGCAATTAATATCCTTATGGATCATCCATTAAGATTTCATCCAACAATGTTAAGACATCCCAGGAGGTATATACAGTTTTGCTGTGATAGAAATCATGTGGAATATGTAAAAAAATATTTTGGTGAGAGTGTGGCTGATGTAAGATTTATGCCTCATGCCGGTACATATATGGGTGAGCCTGATTTGGAAAATTACGAAAAAAGACCATATGATGTTTTGTTTTCCGGAACTTTTTATGAACCACATATATATCTTGAACAGATAGATGAGATGTTTAGTGATAATGAACTTATAAAGATGTTTTATCATAATCTTGCAGATTATATGACTGACAGGAATGAAGTGTCTACAGAGCAGGCAGTTGTTGATGTTATGGATTTGATGAGATTGATTATGTCTGAAAAACAGGTGATACAGCTCTTCAGGTTTGCAGAGCCTGTTGACTGGCTTGCGAGAATGTATTATAGAAAGCAGATTGTACAGGTGATTGCAGATTCTGGTATTGATCTATGGCTTCTGGGGCGTGGATGGGAGAATCATCCTGCTGCTATGCTTGATAATGTACATATTATCAATGACAGAATACCGTTTAAAGATACACTTCCGATTATGGCAAAGGCAAAGATTAATCTTAATATTATGCCGTGGTTTAAAGATGGAACACATGACAGAATATTTAATATTTTATTGCAGGGCTCACTTCCTCTTACAGATAAAAGCAAATGGCTCGAAGATAATTTCACTGATAATGAAAATATAGTATTTTATGATTTGAATGAGTTGGACAGTATTCCTGAAATAATAAAAAACTATCTTGATAATCCGGAAAAATCAAAAGAGATTATTAAAAATGGTTTTAATGAAGTTGCTGATAAATATACATGGACACAGATAACGGAGCAGATTCTTGCGTGTATAGAATAAGTTATGTGATTAATTTTGGAAATTAATCAATAAATATAAAACATGGAGGTTAAAAATCTATATGAATATTCATACAAAACATGAAATTTTAAAAATAATACAGAACGTGAAAAATATTCATATTAATCTGCATGTATTAAATAACAATGAATATATTAATTCTTTAACACAATGTCAGGAATATGCAGTCAATATTGGAAATATCATTGAAAATAGTGATTGCAATGATAAAAATATTGTTCCGCTTCTTGAAAATTATTGTGAAGTTTTGTATGAATTGTCTCTTATTAATCCGGCAAGTGAAAGAATATATAAAATAAAATTAATTGATGATTTAATTAATAATGTTGAGAGTTTAATTGGGAAAATTGCAGGAAAATACAGAATTGTATTTCTTCCATATAAAGCCCAGATGTGGGATGCACTTGAGAGCGTCTGGCTTGCGGCTAAAGATGATGACAGATGTGAGTGTGATGTGATTCCGATACCATATTTTGAATTTGATAAACGTAAAAATGAATGGCATCTTGCGTATGACGGAAATGAATTTCCATCATATGTCCCAATTACGCCGTATCAGACTTATAGCATACGTGAGTTAAAACCGGATGCTGCATACATACATTATCCATATGACGGCAGTAATACAGTAACGAGAATCCACCCGGCATATTATTCTGATGAACTAAAAAAATATGTAAATAAATTAATATATATTCCTTATTATGTAACGGCTGGGGCAATTTCGGAAAATCATAAGTATTTTCCTGTTTATAAAAATATGGACTATTTTATTGTACAGTCTGAATTTTTTAAGCATTCTTGTACCGGAGTATTTTACTACGATAAAATAATTCCACTTGGTTCCCCTAAGATTGATTCAGTAGTTAATAAGTGTAAAAACGAAAAGAATATTCCTGATGAATGGAAGAAAATATTAAATAATAGAAAAGTTTTAATGCTTAATACAACAATAGGCGACATTTTGTGTTATAAAGGTGTTCTTATAAAAAAATTACAGCATTTTTTTGAACTTATAGCACAAAGAAAAGATATTGCTTTAATATGGAGACCGCATCCGCTTACTGAAGCAACGATTAAGTCAATGCGGATAGAGATTTATGAAAGCTATATAGAATTAAAACGATATTTTATGGATAATAAAATTGGTGTGTTTGATAATACACCTGATATTGCATATACGATTGCTGTAAGCGACGGATATATAGGTTCGGATGGAAGCTCGGTTATTAATATGTTCAGTGCTGCAGGAAAGCCGGTGTTTATATTTAATGATTTAATATTTAATGAATTTTGCGAAGATGAAAAAAGAAATCTAAGAATTATTAATATGGCTGTTAAAGAAAATGAATTGTATTTTGTTGCAGATTCTTTTAGTGGGATTTTCAGATTTGATATTACAAATTTCAAGGATGCAGATAGTAATTATATAGGTGAAGTGGTTGATAATTCCGAACACAGATGGCAGCAGCCATATGGATATATATGTACACAGCATGATGATATATATATATCATCAGTATATAGTGACTATATTACAAAATATGATGGTATTAATTATAAAACATTTATATGTAATGAAAAATATGATGCTAGAGCATTGGGACAAATGAAATTGTGTGATAATTTTCTTGTATTTTTGCCTTATGAGGGATTTGATATATGGAAATATGATACTATGACAGGAGAATGGACGGATGATAAGATAACAATTTTAAATCTGTATAAAAATCTTGGAACAGCGGCATATGGAAATATAGCTTATAGCTGTGTATATTTTAATGGGTATTTATGGATGGTAACAGGCTGTTCGGATTATTTGTTAAAATATAATGTCAATACCGGTGAGAGTGAATTGCATAAAAATGGCGGAGATAAATATGTATATACCTATATAACAGCAGATGGAAATAGATTGTATCTCCTTGATAATATTAACAATATTATTGCAATAACAAATGATGGAATTGATTGTAGGGTAATCAAGATTCAAACATCACTTATAAAAAAATACTGGAATACAGAAAACGGAGAATTGTGTTTATTCAAAGCTGTTTTAAATGTTGGAAACTATATTGTGCTTATTCCGGCATTTTCAGACACATTTATAAAAATAAATAAAATCACTAATGAGCAGAGTGCGATAAACACACATTTTCTTGATAATGCAGACGGCTGTTTTAATGGATATAATCCGGAATATTCTTATAGCACAGGTGCATTTGCGGTACTTAATAGTTATGAATTTATAGTGCAGCGTACATATGATGGAAAAGCAGCAGTTATTAATGTTGATGATATTAATACTGAAAATGTTGAGGCGGGAAATTGCCGGGAATTTTACATTAAAATTTCAGATGCTGATTTAGAAAGAAAACAGAAAAATTCGGATGGATTCGAGAAAATGTGCAGTAATGGTTATTTCTGCCAGAAAGAGAGTATATATCTTTCAACAGAACAATTTCTGGATAGAATGGTGTCTGGTGACTGGGATGGAATTATAGAGCGGCAGCAGGAATATGTGAATTCTCTTGCATTAAATCCTGGAACATGTGGTGAAAAGGTACATGAATTTGTTATGAATTCGTTAATAAAATGTTGATTTTAGAAGGTGGCTTATATGAATTTATCAGTATGTATTATTGCAAAGAATGAAGAAAAACATATAGAAAAATGTATGCAATGTCTGTCTGATAAGGAAGTACAGATAGTTGTGGCAGATACCGGGTCTACAGATAAAACTAAAGAAATTGCAAAAAAATACACAGAGTTCGTATATGATTTTAAATGGATTGATGATTTTGGGGCGGCAAAACAGTTTGCAGTATCAAAAGCGTCCAATGACAATATATTGATTCTTGACTGTGATGAATATTTGCAATCTGACAAAACTGTACTTGAAAAATTAAATAGTATGCTTGAAAATGAACCTCAAAGGGCCGGACGCATAAAATGTATCAATGTATTGGAGGATGATTCAAAAAATACTGATTGGATAACAAGAGCATTTAACAGGAAGTATTACAAGGTAGAAGGAAAAATACATGAGCAGATAGTTAAGACTGACGGAGAACCGGCAGATACGTTCTTATCCGCTGTTGTTATTAAGCATGTTGGATATGCACTTAATGATGATGAGAAGAAGAAAAAGGCATTACGTAATATAAAACTTCTGAAAAAAAGACTTGCTGAGCTTGAAAAGAATTTTGATAGTGACATAACACAGAATAATGAAAAAGAGATTCCATATATTTATTATCAGTTGGGGAAAAGTTATTATATGGAAAAAGATTATAATAATGCATGTGATTTTTTTTCAAAGGGGCTTTCATTCGATTTGGAACCAAAGCTTGAGTATGTTATAGATATGGTTGAAACATATGGATATGCAATGTTAAACTGTGGAAAAGTTCAGGAAGCATTATCGTACACATCAATTTACGATGTATTTGGAAACAGTGCGGATTTTAAGTTCCTTATGGGACTTATATATATGAAAAATGCAATGTTTGATGAAGCTGTAAATGAATTTCAAAAAGCAGCAGAATATAAAGAAAGCCGTGTTGAAGGTACTAATTCTTATCTTGCATATTATAATATCGGGGTAATATATGAATGTCTGGGAAATATAGGAAAAGCACAGGAATATTATAAAAAATGTAATGGCTATTCAAAAGCTGTGGAAAGGCTTAAAAATGGAAGACATGGCAATTTAACGAAATGCAGAAAAACAGGGGTGTAATATGATTAATAATGAAAATATAATGTATATGTATTGTAATGTCCTTGGACAGACAGAGCCGGAGAAGATTCTTGATATAGGCCTGTTCTACAGGCAGATAGGTGGCGTGTCAAGAACAATTCTTAATTCTGATGTTCCAAAGAAGTGTTTTATTACAGGCATTGATTTGGAAAATTCAAAAAATTACGGAGTGTATAATACAATATATGATGAAATAATAAGGACGGAAGATATAGCCGGATTATCCGATGCAGAATATGATTTAGCTGTATTTCTTGATAAAAAAATTAAAGGTTTAGAAAGAAAGAATCTTTTTGATTTTGTAAAATTGAACTGTAAGTGTATTTTTGCTTATGAAACAGATGATGTATATCTGCAAAATTGGGAAAATAAAAGGAAACTTAATGTTAATAATGTGACTGGAATTCTTGCATGGAGGTGACAAAACAATGGATACACAGATGTGGGTGATAACACATAAAAATTATCCCGGTGTAAGTGATGACTTATATAGAACTCTTCATGTTGGCAGAGCCTTGTCACAGGATCTTGGATATACAGGTGATGATACAGGAGATAATATTTCATTAAAAAATAGAAATTATTGCGAACTTACAGGACTTTACTGGCTTTGGAAAAATAATCAATGTGATATTATAGGTGTATGCCATTACAGGAGATTTTTTCTTGAAAAAGGACGCATGCTTACAAAAGAATATATAGAGAAGACTCTAAATGATTACGATATAATTGTTCCGACATGTGGAATGGTTAAGGAAGAAAATGTAAGAAAGCAGTATGCGGCTAATCATTATGAGGAAGATTTTGATATATGCAGGGATGTAATAAGCGAAAAGTATCCGGAATATGTGGAAGCATTTGATATAATGGCTGAATCAAAATTACTTAATTTTTGTAATATGATAATTACAAGGAAAAATATTTTTGATGATTATTGTAAATGGCTATTTGATGTTCTTTTTGAAGTTGAAAAAAGAGTAGACATATCCGACAGAGATGACTATCAGAAGCGTATATTTGGATTCTTATCAGAACGTCTTATAAAAGTATGGCTGATAAAAAATGAATATAAAGTAAAAGAACAGAATGTAAAAATGATGGATTCAGACGAGCTTGATAAAAAATCCAGTCTTAATAATGCAATACGAAATGTTTATCAAAAAATAACAGCAGGAATATTAAAAAAATATTTAAGTCCTACAAGTCTGCCAGAAAAAATAAATCAGTCAGTATGTTCTGATGGTCGTATTCCTGTGTGGACATACTGGTGGGATGGAGAGGAGCAATCACCAGAAGCTGTAAAGAAATGTATAAAAAGTATCCGTGATAATATTGACAGCAATAATTATAAACTTCATGTTATAACACTTGCTGATTGCCAGCAGTATGTTACATTTTCCAATATAATTATTGATAAGGTCAATTCCGGAAAAATGCCACTTAATATATTGGCACATAGATTATCAATGGAACTTTTGTACAGATACGGAGGCGTGTGGATAAGCCCGGAGTGTTTTGTTGCTGATGAAAGAGTTAATGATTTTATTGATTCAGGAGAATTTGTTTCATTAAAACATGAAGGAATATGTGATAAATCATTTTTAAAAGGACCGGCGGGATTTCCGTTATTTGGATTTGTAATGGAGTCGATTGATACATATTTTAGCTTTAAAGATGATTTGTTGTCACAGGATATGACGGATGAATTTATTAATATAGCATGTGAACATATGGATTATGTACGTAATGATGTGGATAAATGCCCTGATAATAATAAAAATTGTGAATTCTTCAAAGAAAATGCAGATAGAGTTTATCGCGAAGAAATATGGGATGACGTAGTAAAAGATACTTGGCTGTATAAATTGCAGAGTGACAGACAATATAAACAAAAAAATATTATAGACAAAGATACATTTTACGGAAAAATTATCTGTAGATAGTAAAATGTATATTATGCAGGAGATAATGTGAATTTCATGGATGAAAAAAATTTAAGTATAATTGTTATAAAATCTGAGATGTCATCTTCTTTTTATGAAACATTGATGAGTGTCTGCAGGCAGTTAAATTATAATGATAATATTGAAGTCATACTCGCAGATGCCGTTGATGGGACGGCGTATGAATTATGCAGAAAATATGGGGAGGATGACAATACATTATTGCTGGATAAAGTCAGATTTGTTGATATCAGTTCACAGATTTTTGAAAATATGGCCCAGATAAAAAATGAGGCTGTAAAATATGCAACAAACAGGCGTGTGCTGATTTTGACGGATAACCAGATTCTTCAGGAAGGTATCATTGAGAAATGTCTGTTGACTGATAGAATCGAAGTTTCAGATGATGAATTGAAAAGTTATTATAATGCAGGAACAGATGCATTTTCATATCTTGTTGCTGACAGGGATATGTTTAGTTCAATAGGTGGATGGAATTCCGGTCTCGCATGCAATGAGGATTATGAATTATTTATACGAGCATGCAATTATAATTGCCATGATAAATTTTATCCAATATATTCTGATGAATATAAATATCCTGTTTTTAAAGAAACATTTTTGGTATATGCCTATATTCTTGGAAAATATGCTTCAAAACTTCGCAATTCGGGTATGTTTAATGATGTTTTGTCAAACTGGTTTATACAGGCAAAAAACTATGGTATAGAAATATATTTTGAAGATTGTGCAAAGAATATGATTGGCAGAACAGAATGTTTTAATGCAATTGATAAAAATATGAATCCTGTACTTATGTTTTACGGATTAAAAACATGTAATGGAACATTAAACTCATTTGCATTAGAATTTGCCCAGGCACTCAGAAATAAAAGAATTAATGTTCTGCTTTTAAATATTGATGATGATAACACAACAGAGAATATTGGAAAAATAATTCTGAATGATTACAGATGCGTAATTGGCATGCAGACAGGTCTATATACGGAGAGACTAGAAAATGGTCAGTTACTTGGCAATTTATTTAAATGCCCTAAGTTTAATTATGTATTTGACCATCCTCTTTATATCAGCTGGAGTCTTATGCTGCCGGTTAATGATTTGTATGTTTTGCAGCAGGATGAGACTTATTCTGAATATATAACAAAATATTATCCGTATGTGAAAAAAAGCTGGCACTTTCCACCTGCGGGACTTATTGGCAATCTTACAAAAACGGAAAATGGCAAAACAGAAAAAATATATGATATATCTTTTATTGCAACATATAATGATTACAGAGAGAGACTAGATGTAATAAAAAATCTTCCTGATAATATAAGAAAAATATCATGGCATATGGTTAATCAGCTGAAAAATCATCCTAATCAGCGTGCGGAGGAAGCACTAGAGGCAGTGCTTGAAAAAAAGAAAATAACTTTAACGGAGCATGAATTTGTTGTTACGCTTCACAAATCTCTTGAAGCTGTGAGAACAGTAACTTTTTATATAAGAGAAAAAATTATAAAAACTCTTATAGAATCAGGTATAAATGTTGATGTTTTTGGTGATTCGTGGAAAAAATCTCCGTATGCAGATAATAAAAATCTTATTATTCATGATGATATTGATTTTGAAAAAGGGCTTGACATTATGGCACAAAGCCGTATTTCTCTTAATGTTATGTCATGGCATAAAGGCGGCATGACTGAAAGAATTGCCAATGCGATGCTTAATTATTCTGTCTGTGTTACGGATGAAACCTCTTATATAAACAGGCATTTTGTAGCGGGAGAGAATATAGTTACATTTAATCTTGATAATATTGATAAGCTGCCGGATAAGATAAGAACAGTTTTGCAGGATGAAAATCTTCAGAAATATATTGAGAAAAATGCGTATAAGAAAGCTTTAAGCGAACATACATGGGATAATCGTTCTGATTATTTTATGAACATACTGGGAGAAATTGAAAAATAATGAAGATATTGTATTATACGTGGAATGAGACAATGGCATATGATATTGAAGAGACTCTTGATATTGAAGGACATGATGTTGTCAAGGTGTCATATCCTATAAGCAGTTATGTTGCGGATAAAGGATTTAATGATTATATTGTGAGAATTCTTGATAAAGATAATTTTGATTGTATATTTACAATGAATTATATACCTGCTCTTGCGAAAATATCATTCCTGCGAAAAATAAAATATATTGCATGGATTTCAGATAGTCCTAATTACACGACATATTCAGAAATGATTCACAGTCCGTATAATTATATTTTTCATTTTGATAAAAAAGAAGTGGAGAATCTTAGAAGTACAGGGGCTAAAAATATATTTCATATGCCGCTTGCAGTAAATACTAAGAGAGTGACCAAACAGATAGAAACATCAAAAATACAGAAAAACAAATATAAAGCAGATGTATCTTTTCTGGGAAGCTTATATAGTGACAGGGATTTTTTTGATAAGATAAGTGGAATTAATGATTATCAGAAAGGTTTTGTTGATGCTGTAATAAAAGCACAGTTATTATTTCAGGGGTGTGATTTAATTGAAGAAGCATTACCAAAATCATTTATAGAGAGCGTATTGAAGCTGGTTGATTTTAATATGGACAGTGAAATCAAGCTGTCTGATGAAAAAATTCTGCTTGATTTAATAAGAAAAAAAGCTACATCAATTGAAAGAATTGAATTGTTAAATTTTATTGCAAAAAAATATCAGGTTGTTCTTTATACAGGTTCTGCTGATAATATGCTGTATCATGTAGAGAACAGAGGATATCTTGATTACAATACACAGATGCCGGTTATGTTTAATTCTTCAAAGATTAATCTTAATATAACACTTAGAAGCATACAATCGGGAATAAGCCTGAGAGCTCTTGATATAATGGGAGCAGGTGGATTCCTTCTTTCAAACTGGCAGCCTGAACTTGCGGAATGTTTTGAGGAGGGAAAAGAGGTTGTAATGTACTATGATAAAAATGATTTGATGTCTAAGATAGAATATTATCTGCAAAATGAAGATGAGAGAATGAAAATTGCGGAAAATGGACAAAAAAAGATAATTGAGCAATTTGATTATTCATGTGCATGGAAAAAAATATTCGGTGTGGTGTTTTAGAACACTACATCGAATATTTGTTTTAATCTGACTTTATATGTATGGAATTCATTTACTTTACCAAAACCGTTGGCAGCAATCTGCCGGCGTTCATTATCGTGTTCTAAATAATAGTCACATTTATTTATTAAATCTTCTTTTGATTCAAATACTGCCATATCTTCTCCGGGAACAAAAAAGTCGTAAAAATCAGCCTGATAATTAGACAGAAGAAAACCATTACAGCCCATGATATCCATGGCTCGCAGAGGAATTCCGGAGCGGATTGAACGGAGTGAAATATTTAAGTTTATGCGGCTGTTATTAAATACATATGGCATGTGGTTATAATAGTCTATAGGACCGCAATTGATTATTTCAGGCAGTTCAGGTGTTGCATTAGGAGTGTAAAGGTGTGTGTTGAACTGTTTTGATACTGCACTGAGCAAATCTTTTCTTTCAAGTTCTGCAAGCTTTCTTGCAATAAAATAGTATGCGTAGAGGTAAGAAGTTGTTTCTACGCCGTCTTTATTTGGTTCGGCCGGGACACTTTTTTGCAAAGCATCAATAATATCGGGTTTTAATAATTCTTCAATAAAATAATATCCGTATACTTTCAGCTGTGCCTGTATTATTCCATCAAGATATCCTGAAACATAAGGAGGTAGGTTTTTCAGCCTGTCAAATAAATTGTGTTTTTCATTATACATTGAACCGACAAATGCAACATCACATTTATATTTATTACATAAATGTGAGATTGCAGGATTGGTGTCTGCTTCTCTAAGCTGTCTTGTTATCCTGTCGGTATTTACTGCGAGCGGTGCATAGTAGACTGTGTTAATTCCTGCATTTTTGAGTTCAAGATAGAGAGTCTTATCAAAAATAAATATATAATTGCATGGATTTATAACAGTGTATGAATATAAAGATACAAGCGGGCTGTCATATATAAAAGCAATATATGGAATATTAAAACGACGGCAGCAGTTTGATATTACCGGGCTGTAATTAAATGTAAATACACAGTCGTATTTAATACTCATTTCATTTTCAAAAATATTATCAAATTCTTCATTCTTTCTTTCACGCATTAATTCTGTAGAAATACATTTATATTTAATACCCATATCTTTAAAAGCATCGCAGATATCTTCAATTCCGAAGTTTTTCCATTCAAAAATAAGTACATTCATAGCGTGTTCCTCTATAGTTTAAGTGTTTTGTGTTTATGGTTGTTACTGTTTCTGCATGGTTTTACCATTTCATCTTTATCCCGGAAATGCCATATCAAGCATCTGCAATATTCTTGTGTCATATGTGTGCAGGCGTGCTACGGTTTCAAATCCATGGTGGGCGATTTCCTCACGTTCATTATCGTGTGCAAGGTAATAGCTGCAAAGCTCTTTCAGGCTGTCGAAGCTGTCATATGCAACGAGGTCTTTTCCGATTTCAAAAAATTCGGGAAGTTCTGTCTGATAATTGGTAATCAGAAATCCTCCTGCGGCAAGAACGTCAAATATTCTTAAAGAAAGCCCGGAACGGATTGATTTTGCTGTTATATTAAGATTGATTTTACTCTGGTTAAATATTATTGGCATTTCTGTGAGAGATTTTGCAAAACCGCGGTTATGTATATGCGGCATGGATGAAGTGTCACTTCCAGTGTAGATGTCTACATTAAAGTTGTCGGATAACATGCGTAAAGCACGAAGGCGTTCCTGTTCGGCGACTTTTACACTTATATACTGCTGTGCAACAAGTGCACGGTTTTTCTGCCTGTAGCTTTCAGGAAAACGATATGAACCGGGTGTTGCTTCAAGAAATCTTGTGGCAAAATCTTCAGTAATCAGTTCTTCGATAAAATTGTAACCATATACTTTAAGCTGTGCTTCAATAATACCATCAGTAAAGCCACGGTCGGCATCATTTAATTCTGACCGGTTGAAAGGACATTTTTCCTGATAAGTGGAGCCGATAAATGAAATATCGCTTGCAAACTTTGCTTTTTCGGATGTAGATGCATTTTTAATAACATTTTGTATTCTGTTGACATCTGCAGCAAGCGGAACGTGGAATATATGTCCTTGGTTGAAAGGCTCAAATTCGCTGTAAAGACACCTGTCAAATAAAAATATGCGGTTGCAGTCATTTTTTAGCGAATAAGAGTAGAGTTCAAGAACAGGACTGTCAACGATAAGTGAAATGTATTTTAAATGCATTATTTCGCATAAGTCCGACAGCCATGGGAAAAAGTTAATTGTGAAGACAAATGTAAACTGACCGTCTATAAGCTTTTTTGATACTGTTTCGACACATTGTGATGGCAGCAGATTTTTATTGTATATTTCCATATCTTCGTCTATGACTTCAAATCCAAGCCGTCTGAAAGAATCAGATATGTCAGGCTCGCATATGCTTCCGTATTTATAGAAAAATATTTTCATAAATTGTATCATCCATTCATTGTATTATTGCAAAATATAAGTTATTCTGTATATATATTTTAGCAGAACATAAGTGGCGGGGCAACCCACGAGTTGATGTGAAGGTGGTGATATTGTGATTTTGGAGAATATAGATTTTTTAAATGAATTTAATGGCGTGTCGGTATTTGTGCGTCTTATTTTGGCATTGATTCTTGGTGCACTTCTTGGTATTGAGAGGGAACGGAAGCAAAGACCGGCAGGACTTCGTACGTATACGCTTGTCTGTCTGGGTTCGGCTCTTGCAGCAGTAACTAACGAATATATATGTACGATTTATCCGTCTGCCGACCCGGCAAGAATTCCAGCACAGATTGTAAGCGGAATTGGATTCTTGGGTGCCGGAACTATACTTGTGACAAAAGAGCATCAGGTAAAGGGACTCACTACGGCGGCAGGTCTGTGGTGCTGTGCAGCAGTTGGAATTGCGGTTGGTTCGGGTTTTTATTATGGTGCAATACTTGCCGGGATTCTTATTGTTGTAAGTCTCAGAGTTTTTTCTATTGTTGATAAGAATTTTCTTAAATACAATAAATATATGAATTTTTATGTTGAATATAATTCAAAAGTTTTTATAAGGGAGCTTATATTTTACGCTAAAAAGAGCGGGTATCAGATATTGGACTTGGAGATTACAAAAGACAGTTCAAGTGGAACGTATTTTGCAACATTTCAGCTAAAGATTACGAATCCGTCATTAAGGACACTTGTGCTTGCATCGGTGCAGGAGCTTCCAGATTGTATTCTGGCGGAAGAAATGTAGAATAAAAATATAAAAAATTCAGTTTGAATTTAAGCATAACAAAAATTGATTCAGGAGAGAAATATGCGGAAAATTCTGTTTTTTCAATGGAATGCTTTTATGCAAAAGGGTATAGAACGAGCATTTACATATCTTGGTATGGAATATGATACATTTTATTATATTTTTAAAGATTGGGATAAAGATGATGATTTTAAGGAAAAATTCAAAAAAAGGCTGCAATCTGGAAAAGAAGAATATGAATATGTTTTTTCGGTAAATTTTTCACCTTTGATTTCAGAAGTATGCAATGATTTACAGGTAAAATATGTTTCGTGGATTTATGACTGTCCTCTTCATATACGAAATAAAGAACCAATGAAATATTCTTGTAATACGATATTCTTTTTTGACAGGATTGAGGCAGAAAATTATAGAAATAAAGGTGTAAATGCTTATCATCTTCCACTTGCAGGTGATACGGTGGCATTTACGGAAAAATATAAGTACGTTGATATGAATATGATGCATAACGAAGAGAAAGGTATATATACCGGATTCACAGAGACCGATATGTGTGATGTGTCATTGGTAGGAAAATTATATCATTCAGATTATGCATATCTTTTAAGACCGCTTGACCAGTATTGCCGGGGTTATCTTGAGGGAGTTGTCGAGGCACAAAGAAATGTTTACGGAGGATGCTTTATAGGTGATTGTCTGAGCGATTCGTTTATAGAACGAATTAACGCATCTTATCTTGCAGTAACAAATGGTGAGTTTAAGATTTTAAGAGAAGAACTTGAATATGCTGTTGGCACTGAAATTACCGGAAGAGAACGTTATATGGTACTTGCTCTTTTACAGAATAGATGTAATGTCAGTCTTTTTTCGTCGGATAAAGAAGAACGTCTTCAAAATGTTACTCAGCCTGGTTATGTCGATTATTATACGCAGATGCCGCAGGTTTTTAAAAACAGCAGGATTAATCTTAATATTTCACTGAAGCTTATACAGTCGGGCGTTCCACTAAGAGTATTTGATGTTCTTGCAAGTGGTGGATTTCTAATGACTAATTTTCAGCCAGAGATTGTGGAAATGTTTGTGCCCGGGGAGGAATTGGTTGTATACGAGAATATGCAGGATTTGGTGGAAAAATCAATTTGGTATCTTGAACATGATGAGGAAAGAAAGCGTATTGCTTCAAATGGATATGAGAAAGTAAAAAACACATATACATTTGAAAATTGTATTTCGCATATGTTTGCAAAATTACATTGATGTGGGGTATAATAAAATCACTTATTAATGTGATTAATTGTTAATGTAATTAATATACACAGTGAATTTTTAACGTGCAAAAAATGTGCATATAAAGAGAAAGGGGTACAAAGATGGCACAATATAAATCTTTTTATAAGCTTCTTGAAAGCCTTGCAGATAAATATAATGATAAAACAGCTGTTTTATATGATACATTTGAAGTCAGCTATAGAAAATTATTTGATGATTCGGTAAAAAAAGCACTTCATTTGCAGCATTTTGACGGTAATAGAATTGCCATTTACGGACCGGCTTCATACAGATGGATTGTTAATCTGTTCGGAACGGTTCTTGCCGGAAAAGATGCGGCACTTGTCGATTTTTTTATTCCGCATGATATCAGATTTAAAATGATTGAGAAAATAGATGCGGATTATGTGCTTTGTTCTACAAACCAGTATATTTTATCAGACGCCAATGGAATAATTATTAATGGTGCCGAAAATGATAATGTTGATGGACTGACATATAATGCGGATGATGTAAAAGAAGGAAATCTTTTATTATTTACGGCAGGTGAAAACGAGTGTGATAAAGCGGTTGTTCTTACTTCAGATAATATAATGAGTGCCATTGGTTATATAAATGCCCATTGCAACTGCACTGAAGATGACAGGGTTCTGGCACAGATTGAATTAAGTAAAATATTTGGATTGTTATACTGCCTTATATGGCCGTTAAGCTGTGGTGCATGTATATGTGTCGGAAGAGGACTGAGGCATATAGATGCGGACACATACTATTATGATGCAACTATTCTTCCGGCCAATCCATCAATGGCTGAGTATTTGAAGAAGATAAAAGGATTCAATGACAATTTGAAAAATATAATAATAGGTGGTGCACCATGTCCGTATCATCTGTATGAATGCCTCAGAGACAGAGATATTAATGTAAGTTCTGTTTATGGAACATCTGAAAGTACAGGTTGTATTGCAATTAATTATGATGAGGATGGTTCATATGAGCCGTTTGCGGATAATACGCTTAAACTTTCTGATGATGGTGAAATTCTTCTAAGCGGCGGATGTGTCATGAAGGGATATTATAATGATGAGGCACAGACAGAAAGAAAGTTAAAAGGCGGTTATCTTCATACTGGAGATTATGGAAGAATTAACAGCAGTGGAAGACTTATTATTACAAAGAGAAATCCGGCAATTATCAGTCTTCCTACAGGTGAAAAAATATGCAGAAATGTCATAAACAGAGAAATAGAATCAATTAATGGAATTGCAGAAAGCTATATAATGTTTTATGATGAGAAGCTGATTGCGGTAATATCTGCTATCGACAAAAGTGAAAAAGTTGACAGATTTAAGCGTAAGATAGACAAGTATAATGATAAGAAAGGCTACAGATGGGAAATACAAAAGGTTGTTCTTCTTGATATGAAACTGCCAAGAAAGGATGATGGCAGTGTTGATGAAGAGGCTCTTGAGAAAGTGATAGATGAAGCTTAAGATTTTTCTCTTTTTGCCGATATAACATTCATGTAGATACAATATGACAGTTATTTGTTATATTTTAAGAAGAATAAAGGAGAGTTATAATCATGGAAGATTTACGTACACAGCAGATAGAAGCACTTGAGGTGGCAGTTCCATACTGTGCAAAGATAAGCAATGCATTAAATAATCTTATGGAAGAGCTTAACGGTCACAGACAGCCGGATACGGATGAATATATGAAGAGCACATTGAACGGGCTTAACTGGATTGTTGAAGTGTATAATGGAACAAAAGATCTTATCAATAAAGACAGTGTAGTAATTAACAAAGAAGAGGTAAATAAGAGCGTTTTAGCACTTAATGCAGCCAATAATGCTAATGATGATGCTGCGAGAGTTGAGGCTCTTAAAGGACTTAAAGCTTTTGTTGATACATTTTCTGCACAGGCTGGGAAAGTTATATCATAAAAATAAAATATAAGTAATAAAGTATTTGAAATGTTTTCTTGTTTGTGATAATATTATAGAAAAGCCCCAAAGGATGTTTTATGAGATTATTGATAGATAGAAAAGATTTGGAATTACTACTTGAGAAAGATAGAGAGTATATTGGTAATAATGTTGGAATTGATACGATGATAGCGGCAATATCATTTTTGTTGTCAGTATTTACAGCAAATTATAGTGATTTGCTGGGAATATCAGGTATAGTGCTGAAAACAGTTTTCTGTATTATAGGAGTGGTTTACTTTATTAAAACAGTTTGGGATATTTTTAATATGATAAAAAATAAATACAATCACAAAGTTTTGTTTGAAAAAATTGAAGGGCTTGATATGATACAGCATAATCACTCACTTATAGTCATAAAAGATTCTTTTAGTGGAATAAAAGAAAGATATTTGCTTTATTATGATGAAAAATGGGATTGTAAACTTTTTTTGAATTATAAAACACAAGATAGAAATAATGAAGATGTTATAGTTGATAATGTTTCAGCTGATTTGGGAGTTGATAAGGCTGACATTAAATGTAGTTATGTGACATCAAGAATTCAGGAAAAATATTCTGTTAGTCATAATGAGAATAGGATATATAATCATCGCCTTTATGAAGTTAGGATTAGTGAATTTCCGGAAAATGAAAAAAATGATGATTTTATTGTTAATAAAAGACATTATTATTGGATGACTTTGTCTGATATGCAGCATGATGAAAATATAATTAAAAAGAATATGGAAGTCGTTGATTTTGTAAAAGAGACGATATAAAAATAGGTGGCTATCGCATGACAGCCACTTATTTCTTGTGTGGAATTTCAAAAACTCTTCATAAAGAGTTCATATACTAACAATAATCATTAAACATCATTCCGCTGTAAGCAGAAATATTATATGGGTCGTTAAAAGCATATTTTGGATTTTTGTATGCAACGATTTTGTTGTTTACATAATTCATAGGATTGGTTGAGATATCCTCTGCTTTTTTCATAAGGGCTGCTTTGAAGTTATTAAGCTCATTAAAAATATTATCAATTGTGCCATTGTGTGCAGATTCTATCACAGTCTGTCTGTCAACACTGACAGAGCCGTCATCTTCGACTTTTAAGCCATTATTATTTAAAGTGGTTCTGTATTTCGATGCTATTCTTGAAAATTCCAGCTTTAATCGGTCATTTCCCTCAAAAATTTTATTATTATCGCTTTCTGTGATTTTGACAAGACCATTGTAACCTGATATTAACTCGTCAATGCTGTCTGCAATGGAATTATCATCCGTATTGAGGCTGAGGGTAACAGGCTCATCTGTAGTTTCTTTTAATTTAACTGAAAATGTTTTGTTGAGCATAAATTCATTGGAAGGTGAATACTGCTCGCTGCCATTGACAGAAAAAATTGCATTATAAGGATAGCTGCTTACCCTGTCCATGCCGAGAGTATTTATAAGCTCACTGTTATCGGATTTTATGCCGAAAATAGTTGAATGAATACCTGATATTCCTGTTGCATCAGATGTTATTACAAGTCCTTTATTCTCAAGGCTGTCAGTCTTTACTTCGCAATTAAGGCCGATGTTGGAACGATTAATGAGACGTGCAATTTTATTTTCAACATCACCATTATTTTCATCTTCTGATACGTTAAATTCAAATTCATATGTAAGGTTATTGATATTTAAATCAAAAGAATATGTTCCCGGCTTTAAAAGCTTCTGGTTAGGCTGCAAAAAATTTCCGGTGTTTACCTGATGGGTTGCAAGCTGGCTGACACTTATTTCAACCGGTTCACAATCAGACGATGAATCTCCTATAAATTCAGCCGAAACAGCTTCCGGGTTGCTTGAAGATGCCGATTTTTTGAATGTCATCTCGCCACTTTTATCATCTGATAAATCTTTTGCAATATAACAAAGCTGTCTTGCATGCTCTTTTAAATCTATGGCATATTTTTGTGCGGCAACGGAGAAATCAACCTTATATGTAGGTGTCTGACTGTTGGTTTTTAAAACTCTGCCATATGAATTCTTTAACTGGTTTTTTGTATGGGTATCATATTTAGAATTAGATTTCCAGCCATATTGGGAAATATAATAGCTGTATGCACTGCTAATCATCAACAGTCACCTCCTTGTCTGCTAATAATAATATATATGAGATTATGGAAAATCCGTTTTCCAAAAAATTCTTTAATATATTATATAGTATTAATCGGGACAGGGCAACAAAAACTTAATAGTAAATTTTTATTATTTACTTGATTTTTGGGATAATATGATGTATTTTATATGAAGCAGGATGAGAAAACATAAAAAAAGTGTTGACGCACTCTTGAATACTGTGCTATATTAGACTGGCTATGGAAGCGGTCTTTTTTTTATGCCTAAAAAAAGCCAATTGGTGTATTTAATACACCTGCAAAAAAACTAGAAAAAATTGGAGGTGGAAGTTGTGCGCGTTAAGATAACATTGGCATGTACAGAATGTAAACAGCGTAATTACAACATGACAAAGGATAAGAAAACACATCCTGACAGAATGGAAACAAAGAAGTATTGCAAGTTCTGTAAGTCACACACATTACACAAGGAAACAAAGTAAACCAGCACAGTGAGGTAGAGACAATGGGTGAAACTGTTAAAGAGACAAAACAGAAGAAAAACTGGTTCAAAGGTCTTAAAGCAGAGTTTAAAAAAATCATCTGGCCTGACCGTAAGTCCCTTACAAAAGAGACAGTTGCTGTTGTAGCTGCATCCGTATTATTAGGTGTAATAATAGCAATTGTGGATTTTATCGCACGTATTGGTATTGAATTCTTAGTAAAGTAAGGAAAAGGTGATTAAATGGACGAAGCAAAATGGTATGTAGTGCATACTTATTCCGGTTACGAGAATAAAGTCAAGGTAGACATTGAGAAGACTGTGGTAAACAGAAATCTTGAAGACCAGATTCTTGAAGTGGTTGTACCGCTTGAGACTGTTGTTGAAGTTAAGAACGGCTCAAAAAAGTCTGCTCAGAAAAAAATGTTTCCTGGCTATGTTTTAATCAACATGGTTATGAATGATGACAGCTGGTATGTAGTTCGTAACACAAGAGGAGTTACGGGATTTGTTGGTCCCGGATCTAAACCAGTACCACTGACCCCTACAGAGATTAAAGCACTTGGTATTGCACTGCCAGGCAGTGAAAACGAGAACAAACCTGTAGTTAAGTTTGACGGTAAAGTCGGCGACCAGGTTATGATTCTTACAGGTGCCTGGGAAGATACTGTTGGGGAAATCACAGGCATTAATGAAGGTAAGCAGTGTCTTACAATTAATGTTGAGATGTTCGGCCGTGAAACTCCGGTCGAGATTGGTTTTACAGATGTAAAACTGATGTAAGAAGGTTCGCATAACGCGGACGTGGGAGACACTTTGTTTATATTGGCAAGTGTCGCCAATTACCACATTTTTATTTAGGAGGTGCCTAAAATGGCAAAGAAAGTAACAGGTTATATCAAATTACAGATTCCTGCTGGTAAGGCAACACCAGCTCCACCGGTTGGTCCTGCACTCGGACAGCACGGTGTAAATATCGTAGAATTTACAAAGCAGTTTAACGCTAAGACAGCTGATCAGGGTGATTTAATCATCCCTGTTGTTATTACAGTATATGCAGATAGAAGTTTTAGTTTCATTACAAAGACTCCTCCTGCTGCAGTTCTTCTTAAGAAAGCTTGCAACATTAAGTCAGGTTCAGGTGTTCCTAACAAGACAAAGGTTGCTACAATTAAGAGAGCAGAAGTTCAGAAGATTGCTGAACTCAAGATGCCTGATTTAAATGCTGCATCAATCGAAGCTGCAACTTCTATGATTGAAGGAACTGCTAAGAGTATGGGTATCGTTGTAGAAGACTAATTCTGCAATGCTACATTTGCCGGGAATCCGGTAATATTTCATATGTATAGTTAAGAGTTGGATATAACTCTTTGTAATCGTAAAACGTGGGAGGAAAGTCAAACCCTTCCGATAATACCACTAGGAGGTTTTTTTATAATGAAAAGAGGAAAGAAATACGTTGAGGCAGCCAAGAAAATTGACCGCCAGACATTATACGAAGCAACAGACGCTATTGCGTTAGTTAAGCAGAGTGCAGTTGCTAAGTTTGACGAAACTATTGAAGCACATATCAGAACAGGTTGTGACGGACGTCATGCTGAACAGCAGATCAGAGGAGCAGTTGTTCTTCCACACGGAACTGGTAAGAAGGTAAGAGTTCTTGTATTTGCTAAGGGTGCTAAGGCTGATGAAGCTGAAGCAGCTGGTGCAGATTTCGTAGGCGGAGAAGAACTTATTCCAAAGATTCAGAACGAAAACTGGTTTGAGTTCGATGTTGTAGTTGCTACACCTGATATGATGGGCGTTGTAGGTCGTCTTGGACGTGTACTCGGACCTAAGGGCTTAATGCCAAACCCTAAGGCTGGTACAGTTACTATGGATGTAA